>Ga0065711_1041087_pt1 | contig 16407 bp, 10 predicted proteins | sample Hoacrofraction12_FD_59098 | JGI IMG/M metagenome (GOLD analysis project Ga0065711, IMG submission 59098) | Hoatzin crop microbial communities from Cojedes, Venezuela - Epithelial fraction 12 v2 (version 2) | ecosystem: Host-associated > Birds > Digestive system > Esophagus > Crop | place...
TCACAGAATGTTCGGGGTTGGAAGGGACCTCTGTGGGTCATCTAGTCCAACCCCCCTGCCGAAGCAGGGTCACCTAAGGCAGGCTGCACAGGACTTTGTCCAGGCGGGTCTTGATGCCCTGGAAGTCCCTTTGACAGGTCCCTTTTCCCAAGCAAAGGGTAGCAGAGCTTTAATCCCAGCCTACAAATCACCTAATGGCACGGGAAGAGTTTGCGAGTGCAGGGGCACTCTGTCCACCATGGACTCTCTGCCATCAAAGGTTGTCGACAGGAATGAAACAGCAATTTTTGTGTATCCAGTTGTCTGCTTAGATGTTTTTAAAGAACTCTTCAAAGTGGAGCAATTCACAGAGATACAGTGAATGGATTTTAATGAGTGAGTGAATTTTGGTTCGGGATTTTCACCGTTGAGTTACAGTTTTCATTGTCCCAGCTTTGGGCAGCCGGCATGTCAGCCTGTATAAACAGAACACAAAAAGTCCTATCCCAACCCATCGGTGGATTCGACCCACTGCAAAAAACTCTTATACTCCAGCATATTAATCCCATGTGTCTGTCTAACATTGCAAACTGCAGGATTAGGAAGAAAATAGAATATTTTTTAAGAGCTTGTAGTCATATATTTGCTATTTAAAACGTCGTGTCTGTGGGGAAGGGAATTTGGAATATATAAAAGAAAATTAAGTACCACCAGAGGTGTCATTTCTTGATTAATAGAGTGTGTGCAAAGAGGTAGGGCTCCTGCAAAATCACTTTCTAGAAAGACAGGGCCTGTGGAAGTGTTGCTACCAGTAGTTTATGTTTCCACTGTTTGTTTTCAGCACATCCCTGGTGAGACCTGGCAGCCTCCAGCCTCTTGGCCGTAACCACTACTGTTCATGGCTTGGCTGGACAGTGCTCTTTTGCTGGTGCTCCTATTTTGTCCTGAAAATACTTGAGCTGAGTGCTGAGTCAAAGGAATGGACCATAAACAGGTCAGCAATGGAACAGCCCGTTAAGTTTGTAATAATTGCCTTTTTCATTGGCCTATTCCAATTTATCCCATGAAGACACTGAGGGGCCAGTTTTGCAAGAGGTGGTTGCTTCATGGTCTGCAGATGTTGCTGAGCGCTCCCTTGGCACTGTAATAACCTGGAAAAGTTAAGACTAGGCTTACTTTGGCAAGTTTTGGTACATTGTCTGGTTTTTTTCACCGAGCCTGGCCTGATATCGAGCCAGTCCTGATACCAAGCCTGGCTGCAGTAAAAAAGGACTATTATATAAGCAGTAATTTACTTACATTATAGCTCCCACTGGAAACAAATTGATCATGAGTTTATCTCCACAGCTGCAAACATCCATGTGTTCCCCAGTGAAAAGTGATATCCAGGTGAATGTCGTCTTTGCATATCTGGTGCCACCAGGGGAGGGAGATGGGCTGCCCACAGCCTTGCCCTTCACCTCAAACCCAGTTTTGCTCCTCTCTCAAGCTGGACATCACATGCTGTATGAAGAGATGGCAGTAGGGGATGCAGTGCTTATCAACAAGGTGGCAGTTTGATTGGGATCCTGGAATGAATTTGCAGCATCAATAATTTGTATTCAAAGAATCATAGAATCATAGAATCATAGAATCATTGAATCATTGAATCATAGAATAGTTTGGGTTGGGAGGGACCACTAAATGTCATCTAGTCCAAACCCCCTGCCATGGGCAGGGACATCTTCCACTCGATCGTGTTGTTCAAAGCCCCATCCAACCTGACCTTGAATGTTTCCAGGGATCGGGCATTTACCACCTCTATGGGTAACCTGGTCCAGTGCCTCACCATTCTGACTGTAAAAAATGTCTTCCTTAGATCTAGTCTAAATCTGCACTCTTTTAGTTTAAAACCATTATCCCTTGTCCTATCACAACAGGCCCTGCTAAAAAGTCTGTCCCCATCTTTCTTATAAGCCCCCTTCAAGTACTGAAAGGGCATAATAAGAGCTCCCTCAGCCTTATCTTCTTCTCCAGGCTGAACAACCCCAGCTCTCTTAGGCTTTTCTCATAGGAGAGGTGTTCCAGCCCTCAGATCACTTTTGTCTTCTGGACTTGCACCAACAGGTTCATGTCTTTCCTGTGCTGAAGGCTTCAGAGCTGGACGCAGGACTCCAGGTGGGGTCTCACCAGAGCAGAGTAGAGGGGCAGAATCAAATCCCTGGACCTGCTGGCCACACTTCTTTTGGTGCAGCTGTCATGGTTTAAAGCAGGGTGTCAATAAACTGAGTGGCAGATGCTCTCTATTAACCCCCCACCCTCCCACCAGCGGAAGGGAAAAGGAGGAAAAGGGAGAGAGACTTACAAATTGAATATAAAAAGTTTTACTAATAACACTAATAATACTAATAATACTAATAGTAAGAGTAATAAAACAAAATATACAAAACCTATACTGAGTTTCCCGGAGCTGGGTGCCGGGGTGCTGGCATCCTGCCAGCAGCTGCCAGGCAGCACCAGGAAGTCCCAGACCAGCCTCGGCAGCAGACAGGAGCTGGACTCAGGGATGCACAGACAGGAATCTGCATCAGGATCATAGGTAGAACTACAAACAGGGTCCTCTTCAGAAGCTGGCCATGGCTGAAGAGAGCAAGACTCCCGTGATCCCCCAGCTTTCAACTGAGTATGACGTGTGTGGCGTGGAATACCTCGTTCATTCAATATCAAGTCACCTCTCCTGTCCGCCCCTCCCTGCAAGTACAACCCTTTATGACTCCTCACTTGCAGGACCTAAGAGATCTGTCAGTAACCTTGGCTGCTATAGTAATAATTATAAACAGGGGCCTTTTCTGCATTCCTTTCCTACCATTAGCTCAGTAAAACTATAAACATTAGGTGTTATCAGCTTTGGAGTGGACAGTGTCTGGAAAATATGCAGCCAGCTTCAGAAAAATGCAGTTACTTAGAAGAACTTAGCTGTAAGGAAGATTCACTAAAAGAAGATTGGTTCTGTTTTAACCAAAAGCAGGAGAGCAGCCCAGGATATGGTTGGCTTTCTGGGCTGCAAGCACACATTGGTGGCTCATGTCCAGCTTTTCATCCACCAGTACCCCCAAAATTCTTCTTGGCAGGGCTGCTCTCAATCCCTTCATGCCCCAGCCACTCTTGATACCAGGGGTTGCCCCAACCCATTTTCAGGACCCTGCACTTCTCCTTGTTGAACCTCATGAGGTTCACATGGGCCCACTTCTCAAGCTTGTCCAGGTCCCTCTGGATGGCATCCTGTCAGCCGTGTTAACCACACCACTCAGCTTTGTGTCATCTGCAAACTTGCTGAGGGTGCACTTGATCCTACTGTCTATATCATTGATTAAGATACTGGACAGTATTGGTCCCAATACAAACCCCTGAGGGACACCACTTGTCACTGATCTCTATCTGGACAATTAATTAGGGAGAGTTTTGGGATCAATTGGGAGAACAAAGACTTCAGTCCAGGCTGTCACTTATTCCTGAGCAGTTCTTCATTTAGAGTGTGATGCAAGCTCCATTGGTCAGAGCAAAAGTTCTTTCACACCCGTTTCTGGCTGCACCAGCTCTCCAGGAACAGAGTCAAGTTGTCCTGTAGCCCCACAGGAGAGGAGGATGGAGCATCCACCCTGCTTCATGCTTAGCTCCTAACACGACTTCTGCCACAGACAGGATGGACAGGCGGGGGCAGAGATTTTGCAGCCAGATCATCTTTCATGGCACTTTCAGCCTCATTCAAAGCAGAAATTCCTACTTGGCCTGAAGACATGAGTAGGAACTGTAGCCCATGGAGAACAGCACAATTAATCCTGGATATTAACACTACAATTTCTCTAGACCAAACAACCCTTGCAGGAATTGACTCTTGGTATGCAAGGGAGGAGGAAACTTTTGGTGCTGCAAACCCCTCTGCAGTGGTGGAGGACATGTCTTCATCCTGGTAGGAGGAGGCAGGGATGGCAGCTTTCAGCGCCCAAGGGTACGGGCACTCTCATGCCGCTTTCCAAGCCAGAGCGTCCAGCCTTTTCCTCAAGCATTGCGACAGAGTTGTCACTTCCAGACCACTTAGCGACATGCCTGACAAAGGCTGCCAAGGTAAAGATTTGTTTTGAGGCAACGGAATGCAGCTTCTCCACCCATGTTTCTGTTAATCGTATACACATCTTGCACAAAAAGCTGTTCACTTATCCTAACTGCACAGACCGCTTATGCACGTAGGCAACGCAGGCTGTGCTAGAGTACCAGGGAGATCTGCTGTCTACATGGCCAGACTAAGCCTGCCAGCGAACCTGCTCACTGATAAGACACAAGTACGTAATGTTTTTTTTTACAGATCGCTGGCACCTAAAATACCATGCAGTTACGCTCCATAAACCACCTCCAGGTTTTCTTCTGTTCACTGTGATGGATGAAACACTGCCCAATAGCTGGCTCCAAATTCAGGAAGCATGGAGCAGTTGCTGTCTTCAGCTTTGTATAAAGCTGCTTTTTCTCATGGCTTAAACATTCCTGAATGGTTTTGTTTTCTCGGCAGTGTTGATATGATTAGTTGGAGTCCCTTGGGGTGAGCATTTGAATAAATCCAAGAGCAATATACCAGCAGCTCGCCCAGTTTGGCTGCTGTGATCCCACTTGACAGTGACAGTCAAACAGATTTGTGTTTCACAGCATGGTCAGGGATGGGGCAGAAGAGTTACAGGTCACCATATAGATCATCGAGTCCAACAGTGTTAGTTAAAGGTCTTTTCCAATCTAAATGATTCTATGATTCTATGTTTTTCTCCCTGATTAAAAAACGGGTGGGACTTGAGGATGTTTTTCCATGGCTGTGGGCGCACAAGACAGCAGACCTATGTTATCCCTGTGACAATATAAAGATGGACAGGAGAGAGGAACCACTTAGCTCTGAGAAACAAAATGCAGTCTGATTTTAATTAAGTTATAGATGGAAAAGAGAAAAATCATGTGTCAGCTGGTGCTTTTCCAAAATTGCAGCCTGTGGTGGCTTTTGGTGTCAGAAGGATGGGGCTTCCCTTTGCCTGCCAGCACCACGGGGCCAGCAGCATGTGGGAAGTCACACCACAAACAGGCTGAAGTTGCAAAGGCTGTGCTGGGGCTCAAGCAGATGCTCCTGTCTCCAGCCCCTGTGTGGCCTTCAATGCCTGGTGAAACTGATCTCCTGGAGCTGAAGGAGATGGACCAGAGATCTTGCAGGGACTCCCGGCATCGTCTGGTTAAGGGAGATTCAGGTTTCTGCCCTGCATTTAACGCTGACAGTTGCCGGTCTGTCTTGTAATTGCACAATCTATCTCATGTAGCAAAAGCCTCATGCTCAGAGGTCTCTGGCAATGTGTCAGACCAATGAAGTGTTTCTTTCTAAAGGTCAGCCAGCTCCGGGCAGTGGTAGTCAGCCAAAGATGAGCTGGGGCAGGGCAGACAAGCCTGTGGTTTGGAGTGAAACAGTCCCCTCCATTGTTCCTCTTCAGACCTAAGCACAGACCTGGGGTGGAAATTTATGTGTATTTTTCCAGAAACAGGCTTTTTGCTGCCCCAGGATGACATCTTCCAAGACTGCTCTGGGCCTTCGTGGGTACAGTAAAGCAAGATTTAACCTTCCATCCTCTCCCAGGCAAGGGCTTTAAGAACAAAGGTTGCTCAAGTGGTTACTCACAAGGAGCCTGGATGGGAAGGAAGTTCCAAACATCAGGAAGGATGCTTGAGGACAAACTGTGTTGCCAAAAGGCTTTATAACAATATAGCTGTCAGTAGGTTAACTGGGAAACTAATTAATCTTTGGAGGTTTTGCAGGGGGGGCAGATCTGAGCTGTGCTTTTGAAAAAGGACATTTGCAGTTCTGCTGCTGAGACCTTTCTAGCACAGCACAGTCACTTGAACTCAAATTACAGCAAATCTCTACTCCTTGAAGTATCCGTTTTCCAGCTGTAAAATGCTGTTGGTTATAGAAGGGTTATATGATGGCCACCATCAGTCAAGAGAGAGCTGTAGCAGGTCACATTGTCATTCCCCAGCTTCCGCCGGGGCGGGTGGGTATGTGGTTTTTGAGCCTAAAGGACTTCAGGACCTTTGAACTATTCAAGCAGTGAATGGGAAGCTGGAAATATCTCTGCACGGGGATGCTGTTCCCTGCCTTTATGCTGCTCTGCCTGACACACTGTGTCTGGAAAATGCTGGTAACATCAAACTAGAGAAGCGTGTTTCACACTGGGGTTTTAATGTGAGTTACGGACCAGAAGGCAAAAGCTGGATCCTGAAGCATCAGCATGTAATGCAAGCTAACAAAGATCTCTTCAAAGTGGTGCTGGTACTAAGTACTTCTTTGCCAGCAAAGTAGGCATCAAAAAGGGGTCAAACTCTACCATAGTGGGACATTTAGAACTTGAGGGGATGAAAAGTGCAGTGGTTTTTTTCCTCAATGTTTTATCATTATTAATTTCTACACACTTTTTTTTTAAGACCCACCTTCCAAAAAAATTAATAAATCAATAATTCTGCTAACGAAGAATTCTTCTTTAGGAAGAAATTCTTCACCATGAGGGTGGTAAAACACTGGAACAGGTTCCCCAGAGAAGTTGTGAATGCCCCCTCCCTGGAAGTGTTCAAGACCAGGTTGGATGGAGCTCTGAGAAACCTGGTCTAGTGGAAGATGTCCCTGCTCATGGCAGGGCGGTTGGAACCAGATGATCATTAAGGTCTCTTCCAACCCTTATCATTCTGTGATTCTATGATTCTAATATCCTGCGTCTGACCACACAGAACTTGTGCAATCCCCAAATGTTCTTGCCTTACATGCCGGAATATATCCCATGCCCCCAGGCAGCAGCCCACCTCCGTCCCAAAGGTGCTCTGGTGTTGACTCCTCTGGGTGGGTTTTATGCCTGGACACAGGGGCTGAGGCTGTGCTGGGCCAGCCCTGGGAGGGACCCAGACAGGGTGTCCCTTCTGCTGAGTCCTTATTTCAGATTCCCACCTTCCTTTGTGCCCCTGTGCTCCTCTGGGCTCGAGGAAATAAGTCTTTGCTGGGCTGATGTCTCCTGAGATGGACATGGGAGACTTCGGGGCAGGGTATTATTTGGGCTCCCCCTCCCGCAGGCTCCCCATCCCACTGTTGTGTCTCTGTGCTCCTTTGTCAGCGTGCAGATGAGCTTTTAGCACATAACCTAACAAGTGCAGTGAGAATAAATTGCATTTGTAGGTGGATTTGTCAAAAAAATATTTCCTGAAAGTGTTAAGAGTTGCTTTGTATTAGTCCTTTGAACTGATGTGGTTTTATCCTTGTCTGTTAATTGCCGAATTGGCAAAGGACCAGGGACATTCTTCAGATTGTGAGTTTACCATACAAAAAAGTTATACCCTGGGGAAAAATAAGAAAGAAGGAACAAAAAAGCTCCTTCTGTTCCTTCCTTCTAAAATGCAAGAAGACGATGAAGACAAACAATCGCAATGGATTGATGCTGGTGTATTTTATAACACAAACTGTAGACAAGAGATTAAGCTCTGCTCTCCTTTATGACCGTTTAATCACACTGGACCCACTCCTACGCTCAGGACAGAGCTTGGAGGAACCTGCCATTGCTTCTGAACCTGCCCCTCACTGCTCTTTCCTGGGTCATGTCATTTCATATTTTGCTTGTACTGCGTGTTGGGTGTTGGAGTTGGCAGCATAAATATAAGTTATCCTGGCATGTACAGGGGTGTCTTACACGGGGACAAGGGTAGATGTAGGAAGGGGGAGGAGGTGAGAAGGTAACAGGAGAAATCCAGACCACAGATAAGACCTTAAGTACCCAATTGCTTAAGGTAGCTTAACCTGCTGCTTGCGTGATCTGAGCTGGGAGAGCTGCCGCGGGCACAGCCGCACGCACACTGTACTTAAACTCTGTTTAGCTCTCAGAGGACAGTAGCTGAGGTGAAGGCTGGGCAAGTAGTTTGAATCTCCACACCTGAAGTCCCCAGAAATTGTTTCTGGGTCTGAGGCCAAAATAGCCTGTTCATGGATGTACTAACGCCAAAGTCACGCCAAGGTATGTTGATAAGGACTGTGGCTGATATCACACTACTTACTTGTAAGGGTTTAAATTAACTGTTGCAAACAGTGTCAGGAGTTAAAACATTCCAAGCAGCCAGGGCTGGCAGCCCCACGTGGTTTCCCACACCAGCTGCTGCTTCAAGCATCGTCCCTGCCCTTCCTGCTTTCCGGTACCTTGGCAAATCCTCTGGAAACCCTTTTGTGAATATTTACAAATATATGTGAGCACAGGGAGATGCAGGGATGGTCTGAGACGGGATGCAAGGTGCTGGGAAGAGTGAAAGTACTGGTGTCTGGATTGGATCTAACTTGTGTTTTAAGAAAGGCAAAACAAGGTCCCAGTCCAAGTCACAGTGAACTTGATGAAAGCATTTTCCATTCAATTCAGCCTTCCTTTTTCTCAGGTCCTAAATCACATTTATAGCACCAGAGCCTTTCTGTCAGGTTATATTTTTTTTTTCTATCATGAGTATCTGTAAGAAACAAGAGCACTCATAGGAAACTGTAAGTAGTGAGAATTAAAATAGAGTATCCGGTGTTTATTTCCACACTGGAAAAGGGCCGTGGGAGTTATTCTGGTTTCTCACCTTCCCATCACGTGCTATGAAAGACAGGATGATTTGGAGTTTGGAGACACTGCAGTCCACTGCATAACGACTGTTTTGTTTGGTTTTATTTTCCAAATTCTACATATAAGTTTAACCCTTAGCTTAGTTACAAAAAAAAAAAAACCAAAACATCCGCTGAAATGGGAGTTTGTTTTGGAGGCCAGAACTGTTTCTTTTATGAACAATGCTTCATTTTATAGGCTTTTCCAAGAAAGGCTGGATAATCTCCCTTCCTCCTTGACTTAAAAAAAAAAATAGAAGAGCAGGAACTCTGTTTACAAATATTGAATTGGCTGAGTATTAACAGCAGTAGGGGTTCAACCCACCAGCATTGCAGCACTTGAATTATCCAGTCCATAAACAGAGAATCAGTCTGCTTCTGGAATCTGGCATATTTTTGGGGGGGGAGGGCGCGGGTTACAGGCAGTGTTTTTGTTTGGACTAACAACTACACCCAGGCTAGTAAAGCCCATGTGTTTGGGGCTGCTCTCCGGCACAGAAGCCAGCTGGCATGGGTGGGGCTACGCGTGGGGGCCGTGCTCTTAAGCTCCCTTTCTGCTCAGCGACAGCATCCCTGCTGCCTTTTGGCTTGCAATTCCCGACTCATACCCTGGAATAGATTGGAAGACTTCTAGTTAGCCCCAGAACTTCTCTCTAAAAAGTTTAAGCAAGCGTAGGATAGTTCCTTGGTGTGGGTGGAGGTGAGCCCAAGCAGCCAGGGTTAATAAAGCCCTTCGTTATCCAGCCTGACCCACTTGTCAGCCCTTGAGCTCCTGTTAATACATTTATAGAGGCCAGACTTAAAATAAATCTCGAGGCATTTGGCAAGCAGCAGCTAACTGAACAGCACACACCACCCATCACATGCTGCAGATGAGAAACCTGAAGCAGAGCAAAGGCTTAAGACCACAGTTTGAGGTTCCTGCCTTCGGGTTTGGCTTTACTCATTAAGTATTTACACACCATCTCTAAAAACCAGGCCTGTGCTGTCTCCAAGACACCATGCCAAACCCCTTGGAAAAGCAGTTTGGCCTTGGGCAGCTCCTTACAGATCCCCAGGAGAAAAGCCAGAAGCAAAGCTGGGGATGCTGCGCCCAGCCCAGACCTGTGGTTACCAGATGCACTTCTCCCATGTCTGGATAAGCATCAGATTTGGGTGATGAAATAAGGGGGATCTTGCATCAATGTGGCACACAGAATGAGTTAAAACGATGTTTTGTATCGGGAAATAGTTGCAGTTTTACTCTTTGTTTGCTGGTCTCAAGCCTGCAGCTGAGCAGTGAATGAGACTTCTCTTGCTGAGCTTTTCTTGTTCATAAACTGCAAATATTCTGACACAGTTGCTTCTCCAATTTTTTTCTTCCTTTATTTTTTTTTTTTTTTTAATCAAAAGAGTGTTATTTAAGCAATGGCACTTTTGGGGCTTTTTGCAAACATCCGAAGTTTTAAAAACCACAGCACTTTTTTCTTCCCATGAAACAATGACATTGTGCGAGGGAGAGATCCGTTTTGTGACTTATAAAAACTTATTTAAATCACTGCTGCCAGACAGGGGACACAAGGAGGGGAGCGGAAAGTGGCTCCAGGTCCCTCTGCATCCCCCAGCTCATTGAGTTGAAGCAGCTCCCTGCCTTCGCCTGGCTCGGGATCTCCTAGGAACTCTCTGAGATCCCAGGCTGCCCTCACCTACCCTTCCTTCGCAGGAAAAACAGCAATAATCCATGCGAAACAAAGGTCGTTTATGCTTTGATTTCCCCTGTCTGACCCAGCGTGTATGAGCTGTTCTTGCTTGTCTTTCTCTGAATCACGAGTCCAGCCCTGATCCTTAAGAAATTAAGCCACTCCGGGGGAGGAAGAGAAAGGAACCAATTCCTCTTCCTCCCTGACCTGCTCCTCCCTCCTTTGCCGGGTGCTTTTTCTTCAGCTGCTTTGAGTTCTGAATACTTTGCTGCGTATCTTGTGGCTATCAAGGTCAGCCTAAGGGAAGGACATGAGTCATTGCCATTCAAATGGCTACAAACTGTAATTCAAATAAGACCGGAGTGCCGGGGCTGATTCAATCCAAAAGTTGATACTCTGCCGTTTCGGAAATTTCGCCCTGAAACTTCTCAATATGCAAATACCACTGCTGAATTTGCAGCTGGTGTTGCTGCATCGAGGGCTCTGAGCTGATCAGAAGTTTTGGGACGGGCAGAGAACAGCAGAGAAATCAGGTTGGGAGGAATGCGAAAAGCTTTCTGACAATAATTTTTCTTTCTTTTATTTTTTTTTTTTTTTAATGTGTGTCTCCAGGCTGCAAACTGCTCTCCATGGCTTAAATGGACATCAAAGCACGTCTCTCTGCTGGAATGTACATCCCTGGATAATCTTATCTTTCATGAAATAACTTCCAAGAAAAAAAAAAACACCACCCTCTTCTTTCTACAACTTGGGTTCTTTAACTTATGGCTTGCTCGCACACAGAAAAAACAAAATTTTAATGCTGATGTTGCTCCCCTCTAAATCTTCTAGTAAGTGGAAAGGCAAAGGTCTGTCGTCATTGAACCCTTATCGGGAGAGGCTAGCAGCAGATCGTGGAGAGGTGGAAGAGACTTGGAAGCCCTGTGAGAAGGTGAAAGGAAATATCTAGCTTTGCCTTTTTCAAGCCCATCTGGAAGAAACAAAGCTTCTTCCCTTATGCATGGCAGTAGGGGAGCTGGTATCTTCAGCCTAAACCTGGGGTGGTAACTGGCAGGCCCCTGCAGCACCTTTTACTTTTTGCCTTACGTTGGACCCTGCATTGTACTTGATCAGTGGCGACGGCAGAACCCGAGCAGGAAAGATGGTCGCTGTAAGGAGAAGGAACGTGAAAGTGTTTACCTTTGCCTTTTTGCTTATCACGGTAACGTCATTTCTGCTGAACTACACGCACCAGGTGACCGCGACCACCTGGGACCTGAGACATCTCATCATGCAGTTTTCCGAGCAAGTCCAAAAAGTCTTCAAGTACCCCAGGAGACCGTGCAGCTGTCGCACGTGCATTTCTGAGCTGGGACATTCCCTCTGGTTCGATCAGAGATTTAATTCAACTATGCAACCCTTCCTGACCTCACAAAATGCCTTGATCCCAGAAGACAGCTACAGGTGGTGGCTGGTAAGTGGAGCTGTGGGTATGGCTAGGCATTCGTGCGATGGTTGCAGTGTCAGGATTTGAGTGATGCTGAGCATGTAACAAGCGATGATTCCTGCCAAAAGCATTTGCTGTCTCAGCTGACAAGGCAGGCAGGGGTGGAAGAAAGTGGGTGTTCATGCTACTGTTTAGCTCGCAGGCACTCGGAGCACACATTCACTTGCTCCAAGCTAGAAGAGTCCCTGGCAGAGATAGGCAGTGAATCCAGAGTTTGCAGATGTCAATATTGCCTTTTTTCTCCTGTCTCTTTGAAAAACTAGACTTTGTAAGCTGGCTTGTTTCACTTCAGATAGTAAAAGGGGCTTTTGCTGTCCATCGAGTTAGCAAAGCAAACTTGTGTAATTCACCTGGGGCTCTGCCTAGCATAAAACATGTAAATAATTAGCAGTATTAAGCAGAAAATTATTAATTCCATGTGTATGAAAACCATCTCTGCTGTGGCCAGTGATGTAAAACAGGTCTGTAAAGCACATGGTCGGCCACGGGTCACTGGGAAGGAGCAGCCCTTGCGTATCCTCTGAGTAGGCTGGTCCAAAAAGCCCAATCCAAGCATCACGGCAGCTAACGATACCTTGTTTGAAAAGCACAGAAGAGAAGAAGGTGTATACTTACATATTGCCTACTTGAAGTCCCTTTTATATTCTCTTGAGACAAGACATTGATTAAATGAATTTCTCATGGCCTGTGCTGCTGAACTGCCAAAACGCAGGTTCTGGCTGCAGCGACTCCAGTCAAACCGCAGTTTCGTTATGAGTTGCTTTCCCCTTCTTCAGAAAAGAAAAAATAGTTTCCCTGTGCCTTTCTTTGAGCCCACAACCACCTGCAACTTGGTGTCCTGCGGCAAGCACAACACTTGACGTTGAATTTGGTGCTTTCAGCCCCTCCCTGGCACCCTGGGGAGGCCCTGCTGGCGCGCACCCACTTTTGTAGTGGGGGCTTTCAGGTTTTGGAGGAGGTGTCAAGCTCTGTGGGAATGAAGCTGTAACTGATTTATCACTTCTCACTCCGCTGGCCACTGGCTGTTGCATTTACTGGTGAAAAAGAGATGCCACTGAACTTTGGTGGCTTTACCTGTTGCATAAATGATATCCTCCTTTTATGATGAAACCCTCCTTTTTGATAGGAGTCTCACATACGCCAGGTGTTACATCCTTTCACCTGTCCCTTGGCCATGACTCAGATTTCTCATCCCTTGTTTTATTGCTTGCAGCCCTGTCACACCCCAGTAATGAGAGTGATTAAATGTCCCACTCTGTTAACGAGAGTGACGCAGATTCTCCAAGCCCCTCGGTTGTATTAACGTGAAACAACACCAGAGATCCTGTAACAATTTACAGTGTTAATTCACGATTATGATATCAACTTATTGTGGCACAGTTATGACAAACAAACTACTGAGGCACGATTATGAGAGGCAAATAACAGTGGTACAATTATGATAAGCCTTGCTTTTATGGTTTCAAAGGAGAAGGAAAAGAGCAAAGGGGAGACAGAAAAGACAGAGAGGAAAAGAGGAAGAGGGAGAAATACAAATATATGACCAGTCCTGGGTCCAGCATTGATCCAGCCAGCGGGGGGAGGGGGTGTCCAGGTCCTGGGGGTGCCGCCTTTATGGTGATTTTTTTCATTTTTTGTAGGCAGCTAGCCTCCTCCCTTTAGCCGAGTTTCTTCTCATGCTAATTAATTAGTTGGTGGTGTCCATGTTTTCTGTTACAGGCCAAGTCAGCCTCGTTTTCCGTGTAAATTAGCACGCATGCTCCTTACGGGTGAGGGGGGGCAAGTCTCTTTTAGTCTTGAATTGAGTTGGTGGTCACGATCTCCCCCTGCCACAGTTACCTCTGTTTGACCTCTCCCAGGTGCAGGACTCTTGGCTTGTTGCGTGTAAAAAGGGAGTTGGGTATGGAGGCCATTAAAAGCGGTTTGCTCAGCTTTCCCAGAGCGGCGTCAGGCTGCGAGGGCTCCCAGGTGTCCCTCGGCTGATCCAGTGCCAGGTGCCAGTATGAGCAAGGCCTTTGCTCAGGTCCAGCGCTGATCGGCACAAGACAAGCACAACGCTCAGCCTCTGCTTTTGTGATTCTGTATCCAATGTTCACAGGCCTTGTCCTTCACATTAGCACCTCAGACGAAGGTTTGAGACATTTAACCTCATATTGTCCGGACTCCTACAGCCCCCCAGACATTTTTCCTTCTGATGCCAACATTTCCTAGCTGGGCTTTGCTGGAGCCCTGAGAAGGGAAGATGGCAAGCTCAGGTCCTAGTTCCCTTTGGCCTGAGGTGACTTGAGGGAGATGAGCTGACCTAACAGCTGGCAGTTTGCAGAAGAGGAGGGATACCCCACATCTATCTCAGTAGATGAGAGAATGAGGTTGTTCATGGACACCATGAGTTGAGGCCGGTTGTGAAGTGCCTCCTGATTGCCTCTGAATACAGAAACCAGGAGCGCTCAGCACCTCGAGGAGGTGCCGAGAAGAGGGTGGGATGATCAATCCTAAATCCTGGCACCGGTGTAGGGGCTGCGCTCCTGCAGCACCCAGGCTGCGGAGGAGTCCTGCGAGACACGGCTGGGTGGGCAGGGTGCCTCTACTAAGGGGGCTCTGCCCCCGTGGGCTTCTGCATCGCCCCCAAGCCAAGCTGCGCTGCGTTCTGCACTCAGAGCCCATGCCGATTTCAACGTGAGGTTTCAATGCATTCTCTTTAAAAAAATTTAAAAGGAAGAAAAAGCTTGGGACTTTCAATACAGAAGTCTGAATTACTGGTTCTCCTTCTTGTAGTGAAACTAAAAAAAAAAGAGAGACACAAATATCTCACTTCAGCTCAACCTGAAACAGATTTTTTTTTTGGGGGGATGGTTGTTTCTTTTTCAGTTAAATGAAAAAAAAGTGACTTTCAGGACAGCCAGAAGTCTTTTTTTCTTCTCCCCCATCACCCCAGCCCAAATAAAAGCTGTCCCTTAACTTTCAGGGCTGTCTAAATGTATTTTTAGTGTTTTCATTCATTTTTTGAATTCAGGTCAAGTTCAAAGGGAATATACCTCTTTAGAAAACAAAATCAAAGCAGTCTTTTCTTAGATGGTAAAAATAAATCTTTTAAGATTTCTACACTTTTTCCACCATTTCTTTTTTCAGACGGAATTTATCTTCAGCTAGAACATGTGAAATATCTTGGCGTCCCCCAAAACTGCATTGTTTATTGGAAATCAGTTCCTTCCTGCAAATACTTACCCTAATCTATAGTAGTGGGAGAAGGTGCCCTGACTCCTCTGAAAGATGTTTCTGAGTAAAGCCAGGCGTTATTTGGCCTCAGCTCCTCATTGCAACCTATTTCCTATATGCACGATGCTTTGGGTGGGACTTTCCGAGACTGTCAGTGTCATTTCTACAGTAAAAATTCCCAGGTGTTTCCTGGCTGTCCTCCCTTTTCGCTGTTCATTTTTAGGCTTGTCTTCAAAGTGATTCTGAGATTTCAGCCAGTCCTAAAGAAAACTTTGCTCATGGCCATGTTCTACTCTCACTTGCTTTGCCAACTCAGTAATTTGTAACTTTTACTGTATTTGTATTTAAAAGATGAGGCATGAGGAGATCTGAGATTGCTTAATCGTCACCTCGGGGGAGAAATGGCAGTGCGTTTGCTCTCAGGAACTGACTTCAGACAGCATGGTGGTTTCGTTATGCTGTAACTGAGATGATGGTGACTGCACTGGAACTATTTATTATAAGGCTGTGACTTTTCTGTCATGGGGAGACCCATGTGATGTGCTTGGACTAAACGCAGGCAGAGTCCCTGCCAGAGAGGTGTCTGTCTACCAAGCTCAGTCTGCCTTTCCTTCCCATTAACTCTGTTGCTGTACATGTGAGTAAGATTTATTCACCCAAGTAATCCTGTAGCATTACCATCCCTCCACTTTTAGGAAAGCAAGGACTGACTTCAGAGCCTAATGACCAGTATTTGAGATGAAGTGACATTTGGGGCCAAAGGACGGAGTGGTTTCACTTGCTTACAGCTCTTCACATGGCTTCCAGCCTACTTCATGGTTTCTTTTGGAGAATATATTGTTTAAGCTCTTTCAGCATGATAGGATGCAGCCTTTAGGAAGGAAGTATTCCTGGCTGCTGTGAATAAAATTGCGTTGTCCATACTGAAGTTAGCGATACTACCTGTGCGGTTGGGAAGGATCAGGGAAGAGAAGGGCAGTGCCACCGTCCCTGCAGCAGCTCGTCCTGCTGCACAGGGCATGGCTGCTTCTGGAGAAGACAACTGAAAATGTACCTTGTACCTGGCTGTTTCTGTGTACACAGAAACAAGGAGGCTGTTGTCAGGTCTGTTACTTGCTTCTCATTTGCTTAAGTCTACCCAGCTGATAAACCGTCCCTTGGTTACTTTAGTCAGGTAATAAACAATGGCCCAAATTCTCCTCCTCTGTACACCCCTGCAGCTGCTCTGTGCTCTTTGTGACTTAAAGTTGATTTGGAAGCCTCATCTCTTCGAGATGATCTGAGCATTAATAATACTCCAGACTGTAACCAGCTTGTTAGAAATTCCTTCCTTCCTTCCTTCCTTCCTTCCTTCCTTCCTTCCTTCCTTCCTTCCTTCCTTC
>Ga0065711_1041109_pt1 | contig 16407 bp, 8 predicted proteins | sample Hoacrofraction12_FD_59098 | JGI IMG/M metagenome (GOLD analysis project Ga0065711, IMG submission 59098) | Hoatzin crop microbial communities from Cojedes, Venezuela - Epithelial fraction 12 v2 (version 2) | ecosystem: Host-associated > Birds > Digestive system > Esophagus > Crop | place...
TTTTTGGGGGGGGGGGGGTTGGTATTTCTGAAGAAGTTGAGGGTTGGGTTTAGGATTGGGTTAACCCTAGCAGCAGACCGGTCAGAACGGGACACGGGCAAGACCTTGACATGATGCCTGTTTACGTATATTCTGTATGCACAGGAATGTGATGATAATTCATTACTTTATTCATACTGTTTCCAGTGACAGACATGATTTTTACTGAAAAACCAATTAATTATAAGTAGGTACTTTGCTTTTAGTGTCCTTATGATGTCTTTATGCTATACTGATGGCCATAAAATTGAAATGATCCTTCATTTCCTAGCTCTTGCACTCGAACTTCTGCAAAGTTGTGACTTGTATTCCATAATATCAGAACTATTAAATAGGCCTTAAGAATGGTCTGCAAAGGAAAAAAAAAAAAAGCCTTGCATTTTACTGTTCTGTTCCTGGAATGAAGTTACTTAAGATACTCCTTTAAATTATGATGTTTTCTCTGATTTTTGTCATTTTTTGTTGTCCTGTAGGATTTGTATCCTAGTAGAATAGTAGGGTTTCATGATGAAACAAAGGTGTAAATTTACTTAAGAAGATACTAATAGCCTAAGGAACTAAAAGGAAATTAACATTACAGTTTGCTGTAGAGCTGCTGGTAATAATAGAGACCCTTCTTGCCAGTGGGTGGCTTGAGAAGAGGGGTTTAGTTTTTCAGTACTGTAACAGGGGTAATTACAGCTTTGGGACTGCAAGAGGGGTTTCTGATAGTGCCAGAGGGAAGTACGAGAAGGCTTGAGTGTGGCAACTCTGTTTCTAGGTGCTAGCAACAAGCAAGAGGGGCTGAGGAAGAAGGTGGCTTTGTGAACTAGATGGCTAAAATAACTAGCGGGCTGGAATAATGCATGAAATCCATAGGGACTTAAGACTCAAAGCCAAGAGCATCTGGGATATCTGCTGTCGCTGTAATTGCAGGTTACATTATGTGTGTTTAACCTTGAAAGTTCATAAAATATCAGTCCTACAGACTGCAAGCCACAAACCACTAGCCAATACTCTCAGTGAGAACTCAACTAGCACAAAATGTTATGTGCTGCTGGAAGAGAGCAGAAAGGTGTAACAAGTGACCTTGCAATAGGAACCATTTCCTAGGTGAATTTGTTTAGGTAATACAGTAAGTTGATTCATGCTGCTGAAGAATGTCACATCTGTTCTACACAATCTCTCCCAGACCTTTCATCTCTGCTAAGCCTTGCTGAGGGAATGATCTTTCTGGCTTGTTGTCTGAGTGTCATTTTAATGGTGAACATGTAAATAAAGCTACTACGAGCCTCTCTGCATTCTGTCCTGTGTCCTCTCTCTAATCTTGGCTGATCTTTGTTGCTTCAAGGGAAGCCTAGGTAGGGTTACGAGGATCTTCAGAAGGAAACTTTATATTATAAAGAAAGAGAAAACTTTTCCTATCTGGTCAGGTTAACTGAAACACAGCATAGTAATACAAATGTAATGCAGCAAACTGAGTAGACGCTACGGGAATCAAGACTTGTCTTGACTGTCTTGGGGTGTAAATGAACCAAACACCAAAGGACTGTTGACCAAAGCTTCAATTTCTAATCTACAGTTCTCTCTATTTTGTTTTCAAGTTCTAATACTTGATGCAGTTGAGTATACTGACAATATTTAATGTAGACTTGGCATCTAACTTGAATCAACAGATAGAAGATATGAAGTGCTTATTCTATAATGTTCCTAATCTGTTAAGTTCAAATAAACTTGGACTGTGAATATAAGTGGAGATGATAATATAAAGGACAAGAGACTTTGATTTTGGAAGTTACGTAAGAGGGAAGTTAATTTCAGATAATCTTGTCTTTGTAAATATATCAAGTACTTCACATGTCTGTATGAGATTAGTTTTTGTTAACGAGTTGAATATTTTTTTTTAGATATGATTAAAGATTTCCAGCAACATGTGAGGTCTGCCCAGGAAAATGCCCAAAATAGATGCAAAACAAGCATAGAAATTAAAAACATACATTGTAGCAAATTTGTTCAAACAGATCAATTTTCAGCTTCATAAGAACTAAAGAAAGGAATGGACAGACTTTGAGGTTGTGTTTTCCTGTATGAATTAAAGCATAAATTATTTTAAGTATCTTTTTGAAGCTTGTAATACTTAAATAATTTGCTTTGAAAAAAAAAAAAAATCTAATGGAAACTTCATGCATTTGAAACTTCATGCCAAAACTGTCTAGGCTGAAATCATAAACTGGAAGGTAGAATTACCAGAAATGCAGATCACTGATTTATTTCATATGGATTGTTCTCAGTGTCTGGTGCTGCACTGATATAATGGAATTGTGTGGGCCCAAAGTACAGACAGGCAAAAGAAAAAAAAAACCTAAAAAAACCCCAAATCTCTAAAAAATCCCCCCAAACCTAGAAAGATCAAAATGCGACTTCTCTTTTGTCTCCTTTCGAATCACTCCCTCCCTGCCCCCCGCCTGACACCTGAAAGTGGGATATGTGTCAAGAAGCATATCTGATTACTACTTTATGGATTCTTGTACTAAGTTGCATTTTGTGCTGTCTTTGTGGTGATACTCATTACCTTCCAGAGATTTTTGGAAAGAAAAAAATCAGGTTATCAGAGACATGCTCATACTCTACTAAGGTACAGATAGGGATTAAGATTGATTTTTTTTTTTTTTGATTCTTTGTTTGAGTGATGATTTTGTGGGAGAGGGAAGATAATAGAAGAGGATAGGCTAAACAGTGCTTTTTAGATGATTGTCACTTCTAGCAGGAATGTTAGAATACTTTCACTAAAATTGGCACTTTTTCTACAGCTCTTGGAAAAACATAAGAACACGGAAAGCATGGTAGAGCTGCTTGAACTGTATCAAATGGAAGATGAAGCCTACAGTAGTCTTGCAGAAGCTACCACAGAGCTCTACCAGTACTTACTACAGCCATTCCGAGATATGAGGGAACTTGCGATGCTTAGAAGACAGCAGATAAAGGTATGGTAAAGGTAACTGAAGTTCTTATTAATGTGGAAATCATGCTTTTGAGTTGCTATTTACTATTTCCTACTTTTATTTTGCTGTGTATGTAGTGATGGTTACTCCACTAGGTGTTGACCCTATTTTTCTGATTCCTCACTGAGAGGAGTGATTTTGAAGAGTGAGAATGTCTCTGACATACGTAGCTAATCATCATCACCTATTTAACTTGCTGTGTTTGACTGTTCAAGTTCATTGCTGAATGCAGTAGGTGAAACTCAGAATTTTGTCATTATGGGGAATACCGACTGTGCTGGTTTTGGCTGGGGTAGAGTTAATTTTCCTCATAGTAGCTGGGATGGGGCTGTGTTTTGGATTTGTGGTGAAAACAGTGTTGATAATACAGCGAAGTTTCAGTTATTGCTGAGCGGTGCTTACATAGAGTCAAGACCTTTTCTGCTTCTCGCACCACCCCACCAGTGGGTAGGCTGGGGTGCACAAGAAGTTTGGAGGGGACACAGTCAGAACAGCTGACCCCAGCTCACCAAAGGGATATTTCATACTATAGATGTCATATTCAGTATATAAATGGGGGTTGGCTGGGAGGCAGGGTTCTGTGAGCTCCACAAGTTTCTTTGAGTTCCCTGTTCGCTGCTTGGGGACAGGCTGCCCTGTCATTGTCAGGTGGGGAGAAAAATTGTATTGTGTATTGCTGGTTTGTGCATAGTCATTAATTATTCCTTCCTTTGTTGTCTTATTAAACTGTCTTTATCTCTGCCCATGATTTTTACTTTTTGTCCGTTCTCTTCCCCATCCCACTGAGGCAGGGGGAGGAGTGAGTGAGCGGCTATCAGGTGCCTAGCTGCCAGGTTAAACCACGGCACTAATACGTAAAATAGAGGCATTATGTACATATCTGTGCTATTGTTAACTTCCTTTGTAATCTTTGAACAGAATTACTTCTCATTTTAGTTTTCTGAGATAATCTGATAAACCATGAGAAGTCAGTAGCTTTTCATCTGATGTTGTGAAACAGTTAAACATGGAAGGGTATTAAAAGTACATAATTTGTTGTAACACTTCAACAGTATGTTTTCCTAAGAGCTAAAAAAGTGTAGCCAGCTGAAGAATACTGCATTGTGGTAAAACTGTTTTATAATGCATATGTTTGTTTTATTTAAAAATAATTCTAATGTTAAATAATTTATCAAAAATAATAAGTCATCTTTATTGCATCTGGGAAGTACTTTTGGTGAAATGATTAGTTCCTATGCAGATTATTCAGACTGTAGCCTTTTGATTCTTCTGACATGTGTATGTATATGTTGTAGCATAGAAGCTAAAATAGGTCTGTTTCATCTAATCTGTATTGCAAATGTCAATTTATCGCAGCTTGGCACCTTGTTCAATTAGCCAACGTAGTTATTACTGGTTTTGATTAAAAAATATTGTGGTTTTCTCTGGTTTTGAATATAGAATGAAGGAGGGAGGCAAGAAGATTTACGATTCCAAAACTAGTTATATTTTGAGCTATTGCTGTGTCCTTAAAATAATTTTTCGGAAAGTTCAGCAATCTGAAGCTAACTCAGTGAGATAATGTGATGATATTTGAACTAAAAGTGCTTTTTTTCCCCTGAGTGATAAAAGTTGCTGCGTAGAGAACTGGGATGAATACTTTTCAGATGTATTATGTGGTTGAAGATCATGAACACTACATTTAATAAAAATCCATCATCAAAGCATGGTGAAATAATTCCCATTTTATTTGAATTTGTAGCAGAGAAAAACTTTTTTTTTGTTCTTGTCAAACAAAGAAAGTTAAATATTGTATTGAGTAGGAAATATGAAGTTGTATGGGTTTTTTTTTAACCTCAGTGATCTCTTGAATTCCAGATCAAAATGCCTAGTTTTCTGTTTCTAGAATGCCTGATTTTTCTATTTTTCGTGAAATAATAACCTTGGTAAACTTAGGAGGCATGTTCTGTTGTTGATTATTTATTTGTACTGCATCTAATGTACGTTGTCTTCTCGAACTTGGCAATTTTTTGAGTTATAAAACTTGGTTGTCTGTAGTATGTGGTAGAGAAAGATGCCATCTCTTGTTTTTCATTTCATTGTTTGAGAGAAAGCAGTACTTGTCTCTATGATGACAAAATATGTATTACGCTGCGTAGCTAGGGTAACTTTATAAATAGAACTTCTGCATGAAATGGTTTGTGTTAACTTGCTGCATATGTCTTTCTGGCAGGCTTAATAATGGAACAAAGATCCTTAGGTTTCTAAACCCTCATGGCGGGGGTTAGCTCCGTTTTCATGTATAACAGAAGTATTTCTGATGCTTACTACCTCAGTGAAAGGGTAGCTGTGAACATGTAATACTGTTTACATGGAAAGAGTGACAAGGAGAAAGGTAAAATTTGGTTGTAGGGCAGAATAAGAAAGGAAGAACTTGCAGAATGTGTTACTAAAATGAAAAAAATTACAAGGATAATTAAGCTTGAGTACAAATATCAGTGTTTAGTCAAGATTACATGTGCCTTCTGTAACTTGTTTAACAGTTTTAGGTCTTTATTAGGTATCTTTTTCATTTGTGGGGAAACTGTTTTAGCTTGCTTCTTAAGAATATGGGTTTTTAAATAGGTGTTTTGATCAGTTTGATTTTGTTGACTTTCAGAATGAGTTTAGGAGGAAGTTAATTGCCTTGCCTGTGATCTCTGAGGAGAGTGTTTAGTGTCTTCTCCTTTTGGAGCAAAGCATAGAAATTGAAAAATATATCATCTGGGCATTAAATTTCTGCTGTTGCTGTGAAACTTTTAGCAAGAGACAAGGCTATAGGATGGAAAGGAGAAACAAAATGTGGAATTCTGTCCACTCAGTGGAGAATTGTTAGACTAGTAGAGCTGTATTCCTTCTTTGCAAAGAAAAACCACCCCAAACCAATCCAGAATGAAAGTTCATAACAAAGTTCAAACATTTAGAAGCTTGAAAATGCAGATCAGTGTTGTCAATGATAGACATGATGGAAGAGTTTGGTTTTTTTTTGTTGTTGCTTGGTTTTGTTTGTTTTGTTTTCTATATTTTAACTTGATTACGTGCTAGTTTTTCAGGTGTATTTTGCCTCATTTAGTGTGGAGGATGGATCATTTATTGTGGGTGAGGAGTCAAAGCTCTGTTGTGAAGCACTTGAATATTGCTGCGTTTGGAAAGCATAATGAAAAAGGTAGAAGATTATGGAAGGAGAAAAGGATGGCTTATTATGAAAGGAAATGTCTCTCTGGAAAACGAATTCCTGCTGAGATTTCTGCCTAATTATGGACTAGTCATCTGACCCTAGAACAATGCATTCAGTGGTGATACGTTTCTCAGTTTTTTGTGCTCCCAGCTTCAGAAACTTGTTTTGTTTGTAGAAATGCTTAGTATTTGTAAGTCTTGCCCAAATCCATGGGGACCTCCCTCTAAGCACGGCAAAATACTTACCAGATACCATGCATTCTTAAAAAAACTGGACACTGCAAGCACAGCAGTGTTTGGGACTTACATTTTTTTATATATGTGATATGGGAATAGGCCAGCTCGCTACAAGGCCTTTATGGGGAGCACACAAATAGAAGCTAATTTGCAATAAGTGGTATTACCAAACTGAGAAATGCTTATCGAAGAAGCAATTCTGTACTCATTTCAAGACCAAATGTAAGATATGCTTACTAGAGATGTTCTGTGTGACTAGTGTGACCATATTTTGTAAGGTAAGTGTGAAAATTTGTATTGATAAGCCAGCCAAACAGTTAGAATGATAATTATGTTAGCTGAATGCTGGAGAAGGTATAATAAAGAAGTTGAAAATAGTATTATAATTTATATACACATAAAATCTGTGCTGAATTTGTGTGGGCAGTTTTAAGTGTCGTTATTTCTGGACTGTTGCTGGTTTAGATAAAATGATATGTAAAGACATTCAGCCTGTGATTTCAGCTTGTAAATTTCACTGTTCAGGTTACCAGTCCATTTCTTCTGATTTCAGACTCTCAGCTGTAACACAGGCATCGGGCAAGTGAAGCTTTATATTCAAATGCTGTGTTGTATGTTGTGGGCTGTCTGTGTATTTTTCTTAAAATCTGGAAGACAAGTATGAACATAAAATCACAGGGAAAACAGTATTTATGGATTATTTTATCTAGCATTGATTTGGAATTCTAAATGGGTGTGAAGATGCTCTTTTTGCTGGAAATCAGACTTCTAATGAACTAAAAAAAGCTGGAATATTTTTGATCCTAAAAATGTTTCACATTTATATCCACAAATATTTCATGTATCAAAATGGATCATTTCCCTGTCAAAATTTAGCAAATTTTTTGTATGTTAAGAATACACATTGCTATAGCAGAAAAGTGGGAAGTAGTAGGCACCAGTAATTGGAAACCTGAAGGTGAAATACTGTTCCAAAATTTGGAAGAGCAGAGTAGATACCTGTGCTGTGGTGCCTTTGATTTCAGACAGTTGAATCTTAATTTTGTCAGATCTTCCATGTATAGTGCAGTCATCTTCTGAAAGTGTGGAAGGGAGGGACCAGTTAGTAGTTGATATTTGGTCATAAAACTTACTGACAGGTTAGTATGATCACGCTTTAAACCCTTTAAGATTTAAGTTGTTCTTTGGTAGAGGATACCAAGTCTGGTCATTTTAAAAAGAAAAAAAAAAATCTTTCAGAAGAATAACTTTGTGTGCAAGACCGCAAAGCCTTTTACATATATACAGTTGTGTTCACTGGCCTTCATAGAGAGAAAGAAATTACCTTGCTACTTTTACTTTTTACGGTGTTACATTTGCGGCCCGTACTTCACAGTCACATTGAGTAGTCACTGTGTTTGATCAAAACCCAGCTGAAATCAGTGGGAGGCTTTCTTTTTTTGTGCTTTTCTTTTTTTTTAATGTGCTTGGTATTAGACTAGAGATAAAATGTAGGATAAATTGTTTCATAACCTACATGTAGATGCCAGCAAAAATTTGACACAAGCATTCTTGAAGGTCTGAGTTGGACTGGATTTGCTTAAGGGAGAACTGATTACTATCTTAACGCAGGTGAGAGACTGCAGCCATCATTACCTCCCAATTCATCTCCAGTAAATGAGAATATTAAAATGTTAATATATATTAAATATATTTAAAAACACCCTTAGCTTCATTGTAGATTTATTCATTATTTTCACTGATGTTAATTTGCTTGAAATTGAGGGGGTTTTAAGGACTTCAAATACACTGATGTTGAGGTCTAGTGCTGGAAATAAGAGATTAGAGCACCATATAGCTTGATAATTCATCATTTTTGTTTTAAACTGTAGAATGCTTTACTAATCTACGTTGTGCTTCCCTTTCAAGTTCTTTTAGGCAGATACTGGTATAATTGAAAATGTAACTCTGGGTCAACCGTATGCAGATTCAATTGTTGGTTTAATACTTGATGGTGAATTGCATCAGTGAGCCTTATAACTAATTTGGCATTGATTTGTGTAAAATGAAATACTTAGAAATACATTGTGTTGCGTTGAACATTTTAACTGTTGGCTAAAAAATATTTTCAGGGTATAAACAAGGTCAAAGGAGAAGATAAATTTAGTGATGAGGATAGCTAGCAAAATAGAATTGCTTAAAAATACTTTGAGAATACTTTAAAAAAAGTCTAAGAATCAGCTGAAGATGTTTTGGGAGTGGATGTCAAGGCTACATGCTCTTAGTTTGTAGTGTTGCTCCCATACATTGAATGGATGAGTTCTGTATTACTAAATCCATGTTTTTATCATTGGCTCCTCAATAACTGATGTCTCGGTGAACTGGTTTTTGAACTGTGCGTTTTTAGTTTTTTGAGCCTCATATAATATTTTTGAGTGCATGGTGGTCCTGCAGTGGAAAGCATGAAAACAAAGCTCCACAAGGCACACTGGAGAACACTAAAGCAGCACTGATATAAAATGTATAGATTACTTGCATGGCAAACAGCATTATTTCATTCCTCTGACTTTTGTGAACCACACCCCCTGGTAGTTACAGGCTAGTGACTTGCTGACAATGAGTTGATGAAAAACATCTGGTAAAAAAAGGTAAGGTAGTACTCAGTGGAGAGTCTGAAATACTTCAAAGAATTCTGAAGTCTCTTTTAGCATATCTGTTAAAAGATGTGTCCTCACGTCATCAGAAATCATAATTAAATAAACTTGTCTTTTGAAAAACCTGTAGAGTAGGGAAGAAATGGCAATCTAAGTTTATGCAGAATGGCTGGATTTGCGAATTAAGGTCAAACTTTGAAAATATTGCTTTCTTGTTTGAGAAACTGGTGTAATATGATGAATTATGCTGTGGTAGTCTTTATAGTCTCAAGGTTTGTTTCAGAAGGGTTGTATGCCAGTCTCTGTTTGCATTCTGAACTATAAATCCTCTAGATTATTGTCTGAACTCATAGCAAAACATTTTGCTGACTTAAAATCAGGGTTTTACAGGCTTTCTGAAAAAATCATGCTTTAAACAGGCGATCGGATGGAAGGCAGGCTAGTAGTCTGAATCGGTGAGGAAACTGAACTCTTAGTTTTGTAGTCAGCAGCCTCATACCGTGGCATATATGTGATCACTTAAATCTGCCTTTCTGCAGAGTGAATAGAGTACAAAACTGCTATGGATGTTCAGCTGTAAAACTAATTAATAAGACTTGTAGAAAATTGTAGATTATGTTTGAATGCCAAATTTTATTGTTGATGGGTTTGTGTGGTGGTTTTCTTTTTTTTTTTTTTTTGTTTTTAAAGGTACCTTACAAAAGGCTGGGCTGGTTAATAAAATGGTAGGTGAAATTGTCAACAAATAAAAAATAATACATGTGCAGAAGGGTGATGGTGACCTCCAAAAGTATACATGCACATTTGTATGTACTTAATGAATTGTTACTCCTGAGGAAAAAGGTATGAGATGTATCTTGAAGTTCTCTGAAAATAAAAATAGGGCCCTCTCAGTGAACTCATGGTGCTTTAAAACAGCCTGCAGATAAAGGAAAAACAATTAAACTCTTATTAATCATACATTACATGCTCTGTGGTAAGAATTTCCACAGTTTAACTATGAACACTAAGTATTTATTTGTTCCAGAAAGACAGACCCATCGTTGGCTATTAACAATGATTCAGGTTAGCCGTCAGCTCAGGAAGCCTCTAAGCCATGTAGTACCAGAAGTTGGGCGTTATCAATTTATCCATACCTTGTGACTTAATGTTTTCTTTTTTTTGTTTGTTTTTTTAATTCTCCCTAGTAACAATTGCAGTTGGAAGCAAGGTCCAGGACAGCCTTGGATCTGAGCTGAGATTAGGGAAATGCAGAATCAGTGTCCATTCAAAAAGGCATCTTGATGAAACTCTGAAAAGATGTTAAATATGTGGAAAATACTAAATTGTGTGTTCCTGCAAGGATTAGGGTAAAGGAGGGTTAAAACTGAAGATGTGTGATTTTTTACTTTTGCGGTGTTGGAGATGGGGAAGGAGAATTAAAAGAAGGAAGAGACTTTGATGTAATGTTATGCACGCTGTGGAGGGAAATGAAAGAGGCGTAAGCTCTTCAAAGACAGAAATACTTGATCATGACAGTAAATTTTGCAAGTCCGTGTTTACCTAAATCTGTAAATAGTTTGAAATCTAGTACTATTTTTTTAGTAGTGCTGTGAAAAAAATGATTTTTATAAGCTGTCATTATATTTGCTGACGTTATACTGTATCTTGTAGGGTTCACGGTTGTTACAGATGTTTCCAGTATCTCTATTCATGGGTATTTATATGTGTTTAATATGATTTCTTCTTGTCTAATACTTATGTCCTTATTATTTTCCTTTTTTCAGTATATCTGTACATAAAAATTGTCCAACATATTTTGGTGAATTCTTGATGGGTGAGCTTAATGTTTTGTCTATAGTATATATTAAGGTTTTTTTAACTGAAGGTTTAAAAATCCATCTTATCCTTTTCATCCACAAACAGAATCTAGAAAGTCCAGAAACACTCAAGCCCACTTGCTTGAACAAAGTTGTCAAATAACTAGTAGAATACGTTTTATTAAAAAAAAAAACAAAAACAAACAAAAAAAAAAAAACAAAACACCCAACAAAGCTTTGTTTTTGAAGGTGAACTGTTTTTAGCCTGGAGCTCAGTCAACAAAGCTAAAATGTAAACAAAGGTTTTGTGATATATATGTGGATAAATAAGGAAGACATAACTTGTGGTGCACAATTTAGCCTTAATTCTGTCGACTACCACTATAAAATACTTTAACTTAGTGGTTTTAATGCTCATTTATATACACTCTTATTTGTCTGGGGAAAAAAAGTTGAACAATCCCAGTGATGCCTCTTACTGTTGCCATAACCTTAGTCTTAGACGGTTCTTCTCTTCTGAATACTTCCTAATAGTTCCAGAAAAAACATTCACCTTGGCACTTTGCAGTACAGCGACATTATTGTTCAGTCTGCTTTCTGTATGTCGTAACATCTTGTTTGCTTTTTAGTTTGTTACTCCCTTTATAGTCTTTAAAGAATTGTGAATGTCATTCTTCTATATCTTGATTAAGATAATAAAAACCCTTCTAGTTTCTGTTGCTAGTCCCAGGCTCCAGATATTTTATGGAATCTAGTCCATACAGTCCAAGTTAGTTTGCATGTATTAAAGTCTATGTCAATATTCGTTAGGATAAAACCAGTAAAACTGTAAAGCCCTTTTTACAGCTGAGTGCTTTCACTTAATATATTTGGGGCTGTGCGTATGGAATTACAACATTTTGGGAAATTGTGCTGAGTTTGTGTTACCGGCTGGGAATAGAGTTAAAACCTGTAAGACTAACTTTGACGAGTCCCTGAATGGATGATGAAGCTAAAATACATACATGATTGCTCATACGTCCAGCAGGCTTTGGTTGCAGTTGGTTGGTTGGCCTGCTGGAATGTGTCAAAGGAAGGTAGCTCAGTGTCTGAGCTGAAACACTCCTTTGTGTATGAAGCTGTTTCCTTTTTGTATATTGCCTCTGCCATCTGTAGTGCTCTCTCAACTCACTTTTTTGTTCTTAGAATTAACCAACCTGCTGTTGTTGCATCTCATGTTTTTCTCCTTTTCTACAAATTACTAGTCCATCTAGGATAAGGATAACATAGGGAGCTGAAGAGTAGTGACGGATCCCTGCCTAAGATATAATGTGACCTGTCCTAAGTCTGCTTTGTTAGCCTTACCTGTTTTTGTCCCAGCTGTCTTCAGAAAGAACGTGGGAAGACCCTTGGGGAGTATTTCTTTATGTAGGAGGCATATACTATAAAAACGTAACAAAATCCTGTAGTTGCAGACCTGTTTCTCATATCTTACAATAAATTTACTTCACTCCCTTAAAAATTCAACAACAATTTGTGAACTTTTCCAGTGAAGTTTCCGGTAGAAGAGTCTTGCCTCGCAGATTCATCCTCACTTGCTCACAGACCAGATTGGGGACGTCCTTTCAGTTTGTTTCCTCTGAAGAACTAATAGTTTTCCTTCAGAAAAGTATCCGTATGGTGTAGAAATATGTTCTTTTATGCTCTGTTTGTCTGCAAGCAATAGCTGATGGAAATAGATGTTTACATGATGTGTTGAAGTTGTAAAACTTGCAAAACATGAAAGTCTTCAAAAGTGAGTTTCATTGTCAGGAAAAAAAAAAGCCAATTTTACTATGAGGCTTGGATTCTTCTCAAAGAGAATATAGGATTTTTTAGGAAGAATATCTGGAATGTTTTTTTTTTAGAAAGTGATTGCTAGAAGAGAAACTGTAGATGTGATCGAGGTGTAAGATGAGAGGTTTTTCTGTCAGACCACACTTTCTCCAGAACTTTGAGTCCAAACAAGGAACCTCCAGACCAAAAAGTGAGTCTGTTAGGGAACTGAAAAGCCTTTTAGATTAGAAAAGACTTCAACTATATCGGAGTTTCCCAGTTTTTAACTAAAATAAATTTTTACTGTGTCAAAAATAGATACGTATGCTTAAGAGAAGTGTCAGTTAGATGACAGCACTTCTTAGTGTTTCCTTCCTCGCTCTGTCCAATTCAATTATTCAGTGCCTTGTTTTAGTCGTATGTAGCCTGGACAATAGTAATTTAAAAAATATGATTCTGTTCAGTCTATAAAATGACCTGTGCTCTTTTATGTACTACAAAGACAAAAGATGCTGCCATCATAAAGGTGTGCAGCGAGCAAAACGAGGCATAAACATGTTACACATGCGTTACAAACAGTAATGGAATGCAGAAGCACAGAAGAGTTTCCTTTAATTCCATAATGAGAGTTACTGTCTTACATTAAGGTGATTAATTATTCAAGACAATATAGAAAACAAAGTCTTCAAAACTCATGAGCCTGTTTATGTTGCTGTTTAGTGGTCCACATATGTTTCCTTTTTCCTTTTTAAATTCTTAGCTAGGATAAAGGGAGAGTGGTCAATTCCATTGTAAAGATGTTGTAGGTGGGTGGGAAAGCTGCTGTATATTCTTCATAAGCTGCGACCTCCAGAGGCAGGTTCCTTGTCTTTCCTTCCCAACGTTTCTGCTTCTTACAGCTATGATCTTCCCTTAAATAAACTACTGTTTTTTTTCATGGGCTTACTTTCTACTTCCTGTGATAACATACAACTCTAAATAATTCCTATCCTCTATATAAATGTACCCAAATTATATTATTTAAATTTAATTACATGATTTAATAGATATTGGTATATATTTATTGTGGTGGCACTTTACTGGACTGGGATGTAATGCTCAGACAGCCATTTGGTGAGGGAGACCATGTTTATTTTACCACTATGTCTCAGTTGTTCATCTCTCTTTTTCTCTGGTGATTTCTCTGATCTGTCCTGCCCTGAAAGGATTACAAGCATAAATTTCATTAAGAACTGTGAGATTATGATAATTTTCTGGGTAGGCTGCACTTTAAAACTGATAATTCTTCTCTCAAGTGGTTGGTGATTGTCAGTAGGATATGGCTGTCTGTTTTTCCCATGTTTCCGCAGAGTGTGCCAGGTACATGGCCAGAAAGTGGCTGTTCATGTGCCCTCTATCTTTTAGTTTGTCACGGTTATTTGGTTTTAATTATAAAGAATGACCTCTGGAAAGGTTGCTAGCAGTATTTTCTTTTACACTTGTATTTTTAACAACTCTTAGTTTTCTTTATTACAATCCCTGATGGAGAAATTGAATCAGATGGAACACACTGGCTGGATGGGAAGAGATTGTTTTTCCCACAGCAGCACTGGAGCATGTTCAGGTCAGTGGAGAGGCTCTCAGAGGCCAGAGGGTGTGTATGTCAGGCAAGCCCAGAAAAGTGAGCTTGAGCAGGAAACAGCAAGCCTGCTGGGAGAAGCAGGGAGCATCAGACAGTTAGACCCCAGAGACTGCAATTTCCAAGGTACCAAAGGGGACTCTTAAATTTGTTGCCACTTAGAAAGTCATTGACCTAGTGGAAACAAAGCTGGGAAGCAAGGATCTGTCTTCTCAGACACAGTGCATACTGTGTTCCTTGAATACCTTTCTGGAGTCTCCTTCTGACAAGTCTACTTTTCCCAGAATGAGTCATGAAGTGAAATATTAAAGCAACTTGATTGCTTTCCTTCCCCTTTGCATGAGGGTGTCAGCTGCTGTAGGTAGAAGACTGCCTATGTTTGCAATACCAATGCCAAGCTTCTGGCATGCTCGTTGTTAACTTCCCTGAATTTTTTTGATTTATTTGACCCCTGCTGCCCCACAAATGGTCAGAGATGCCTTCTGCTGGCAGCAAGTGGCCACACTGTGTTACCCTGAAATTGACTAGACTATCTAAAGAGTAGCAGAGGTCACTGTGGCTGAGGACTGTTACTCCAGGAATCAGCTCAGGAGCCTGGATCTTCTGAGCATTTGCAGCTCTTCTTATTATTGAACCTTCTTAGTCTGAATTTGTCACCTTGACCTCAGTTGCCTCTGGCTGGCATAGCTGTTAAATGGTTGTTGGAACAAGCAGTGTACTCTGGTCCAACAGCTTCAAATGTGAAGAGAGCAGGCTTTTCAGCTTAAGGTTCATCCTCAGCTCCTAGCTAGCCACATTTAAGGAAACAGCTGGCCTTTTTCACCTGTCAAAGACTGTTCCCCACTGGCACCTAGATTCTGTCTGCACCTGTTGAGTGGACGTTCCTTTTGAAACAATGAGAGTATTCCCCTTTGTTGTGGTTTAAACCCATCTGGCAGCTCAGCACCAGACAGCTGCTCACTCAGTGACCCGTGGTGGGAAGGGGGAGAGAATTAGAAGGGTAAAAGTGAGAAAACTTGCAGGTTGAGATAAAGACAGTTTTAGGTAAAGCAAAAGCAGTGCACACAAGCAAAGTGAGACAAGGAATTCATTCACTGCTTCCGGTTGGCAGGCAGGTGTTTAGCCGTCTCCAGGAAAGCAGGGCTCCATCATGCTTAACGCTTACTTTGGGAAGACAAATGCCATCACTCTGAATGTCCCCCTGTCCTCCTTCTGCTGCCTGCTGTTATTGCTGAGCACAATGCCATATCACAGAATGGCAAGGGTTGGAAGGGACCTTAAAGATCATCTAATTCCAACCCCCCTACCATGAGCAGGGACATCTTCCACTAGACCAGGTGGCTCAGAGCTCCATCCAACCTGGCCTTGAACACTGCCAGGGAGGAGGCATTCACAAATTCTCTGGGCAACCCATTTCATTGTTTCACCACCCTCATGGTGAAGAATTTCTTCCTAATATCTAATCTAAATCTGACCTCTTGTAGTGTAAAGCCATTCCCCCTTGTTCTGTCACTACACACCCATGTAAGAAGTCCCTCTCCATCCTTCCTGTAGGTCCCCTTCAGGTGCTGGAAGGCTGCTCTAAGGTGACCCTGGAGCCTTCTCTGCTCCAGGCTGAACAGCCCCACCTCCCTTAGCCTGTCATCATAGGAGAGGTATTCCAGCCCTCTGATCATCTTCGTGGCCCTCCTCTGGACCCGCTCTAACACATCCATGTCCTCCCTATTTTGGGGGCCCCAGAACTGGACGCAGCACTCCAGGTGGGGTCTCATGAGAGCGGAGCAAAGGGGCAGAATCACCTCCCTCAACCTGCTGGCCACGCTTCTCTTGATGCAGCCCAGGATACGGTTGGCCTTCTGGTCTGCAAGCACACATTGCCGACTCATGTTAAGCTTCTCATCCACCAGTACCCCCAAGTCCTTTTTCTCAGGGCTGCTCTTGAGCCACTCTCAGCCCAGCCTGTACTTGTGTTTGGGATTGCCCTGACCCACGTGCAGGACCTTGCACTTGGCCTTGTTGAACTTCATGCGGTTCACACAGGCCCACCTCTCCAGCCTGTCAAGGTCCCTCTGAATGGCATCCCTTCCCTCCAGCATATCAAGCACACCACA
>Ga0065711_1006787_pt1 | contig 16406 bp, 5 predicted proteins | sample Hoacrofraction12_FD_59098 | JGI IMG/M metagenome (GOLD analysis project Ga0065711, IMG submission 59098) | Hoatzin crop microbial communities from Cojedes, Venezuela - Epithelial fraction 12 v2 (version 2) | ecosystem: Host-associated > Birds > Digestive system > Esophagus > Crop | place...
GCTCTGCCTCGCGGGGCCGCCGGCTCCCCCTGCCGGCGCCAGGAGGCGGCTCCGGTCGGTCGCCCTGGCCGCGCGCAGGCGCCATTGGCGCCATTTCCCCCCGGTGGGCAGGAGACGGCGGCGCCTCAGGGCGGAGCGCGGTAAGTGGGGGTGGCCCTGCGGGCGGGAACGGCCGGGCTGAGGGGAAGGGACGCCAGCTCCCGCCTCTCTGCCCTTCTCCCTCCGTGCGATAAAGCTGTTTCGGGGGGTTTCCACCTCAAGCCTGGTCCTGTCTGTAACAGCACGCCGCTGCACCCCGCCCCCCGTAGCAGTGACCTTGTTCCGCTAGATAGGCAGGAGTAATACGAACAGAATTACTTTGCGTGGCTTTCTTTTAAGAAAAAATTCGTATACATTTAGAAATTTGGCAAATACAGAGACTTTTGCATAAAAGATTGACTTCACCAGCCATCAATCAGGAAATACATTTCCTCTAGCAATTATGAACACCATGACATGAAAGCAACAGACTGAACTAGGCAAGTTAAATATTTCGTATTTGTTCTGGAAAGCTCGAGCAGCACTGGAAGTCACAATCTGAAAAAAAAGTTTAAACAGAAGACAAACCCCAAAATTTCACATCTTGCCCATGAAGTCTGGTATTCCTGCACTGCCATCTCCGTGTATTTTGGTGTTCTGTCCACTGCTAGTTTGTCCTGGAAGCCGTATTACACGATTTAAAAATACTAATATATTTTTAAAATCTGTTTTAAATGTAAACTGTTACATCTAGTCAACTAGTGCTATCATCATCTAATTTCAGAAGACATTAGTGATGTGTACCATTTACATTAAAAAAAGCTACACCTTTTTCTTCAAGACTGAGGACTCTGGGTTTCAGAAACAAAGGAAGCCACCTGTATTTACAAAGTATCCATTCTCGTCAAGTTGCAGCTATAAAGTAACATGGCAAACTCTTAGCAAGGTAAAGATAAAACTTTCTTCTGTAAACTAACCACTTTGTTGGAAGAAATAAAAGCGGACGCCATTCCTTTAGTTTAACTGTTTTCTTAAACTGCTCCATCCATTGTCTTTTCAAAAACCCCTTTAATAAAAATAACCTCAGAAGAAAAACTGGACTGGAAATAGGCTATATGCTATGAAGAAGAAAAAAACAAAGCCAGACAACCAAACTCAACACTAGCAAAGTGCAGAGTTAATTTTAGAGAGCTCTATACAAAGATTAGTTGCTGCAACTGCCACTTGCTATGCTCCAATCTATATTCTACTTTAAAACATCTAGGTAGGCGAACTACTTTATTTTCTTTTTGCAGAACCAGTTACCCAAATCTTTTCATTTCAGTAATACACTTTTCAGCCAAGAAATGAAGTTGTTAATGCACTTCAAGGGTCATTGTGCAGATCTGCTGCTGTCTCAAGGTACAGCAAGACAAGTCGTATATCCTGTAACATGCTATGTCTAAAAGGCAACTTGGAAATTAAATATTACTCTGTAGCTAGAAATTAGGTAGTTGTGTAGGAAATCATAGCAAAGAGATCATAATTGAGGAAACGTAGAATAAGGACTGCCAGACATGGCAAGTACAATCCACAGCCATTCTTCGTAGCAGTTTCCCCACAATATTCCTGTTGAAATCCAGCTTGGTTCAATAATACATGGACTTCTTTCACCCTCCTGGAGCTATGATGCCCAGATGAATATGGTCAGCAGGGGCACTATGAAAAATCTCAAGTTACTGTAGCATGTACAAGAGAATCACTGATTTAGGGCTCCTCCTTTTCAGGTTATGAACTATAAAACCTACTGTAACTCTTTTAGAAATAACAGTAAATTCCAACCTTAAGTTCCCCATAAAAGATCCTTAACTGAACCTTATTCTTGCTACATACCAGCAAATATCTTGCTAGGGATCTGACTGTGCCATAGCCTCAAATAGGCCTAAATCAGTCTAACCTTGTAGTCCGAGGTCACCAGCCTCTCCAGCAGTTACACAAGTTTCCCTCTTCTCCTTTGTCCTGCCTTGCATCCTTTCCACTACTTCTTAGCCTTTCTCTAGACAATACCACACTTCCTTCTTCTGCACCCATATGCTCAGAAGGTAAATCTAAAGTACCTTGAGCCAGAAGTACAGTCTTGGATCAAACCTCCTGATAATTCCTGCTTACTATGCTTTGGCTTGCCCTGCAGAGCACTCTCAGAGCTCTGGATTCCTTTCAAGTAAAGACGAAGCAGAAGATTCAGTCTGAGAAAGCAATACGCCCCAGCCATTAATGAGTATTCAGTCCAACAGGACACGCAAGAGCTAGTCTGGAGCAGAATTCCAAATACATATATATATAGTGTGGACATTGCCTCTGGAGCATTGTCTCATGTGCTCTATAGACCTGCTGTATTGGAGTCTCCTATCTGCTGACGTTGATACAGCCACAGAACCACGTTACTAGCACAGCAGCATTTATTAGCTTGAGCTCTGCTCCATGCTTACTGATTAAGAGTAGTTGCTAAAATACTGGCTGTGGCAGCGAAGTGAATGGCAATTTTTCTATCACCCCAGCTGTTTAGACACTGCTCTTTAGACAGATGTTGTCATCTGGCTCAACCATTGTCTCAGTGACATGGATAACTTCATGTCAGTTGAGCAAGGTTAGGAAGGATAACTTAGCCTACCCTAATCTGTGGTTTAGAAGAGGTGCATCCATTAAATTCTTCAAATGAGGCCAAGCATAAGTGAAATAATAGCTATGGTACCGAGCTCCACAGCATTTAGCGTTGACTGAAGATACATTAAGAAAACATGGCTGTACAATCTTCCAGTTTCACCTACATACAATAAGTTTCCAAAAACTTCCAAAAATTGTTCGCATCAGGAAACAAAAAGCTTATTTTAGCATACTAAAGCTTATTTTTAGGTACTTCATCTTTCTGGGTGCCTAGTACTATTTATAAACACAGTAGAAAAATACAATAATGGAAGCAGGTATCACAAGAACCATCAAGTAATTTCTACACTATGTTTTTGCTTGTAATAGATTAATTTACTCCATGTTTTATGTATATACAGCATGATTAAGATGTAAGCATTGCCAGGCTGTTAACTGTTTCTCTCTGCATACATCATTGGTAGTGGCAAAATGAGAAAACAGTCAACTAAAATAGACTTCAGTCACTCCCTGTTCCTTAGTCAACGTCCTTCGTTTTCCGTCACAGTTCTTTTAAATATACACAGACTAGATCACAGCCTCAGTTTTGGCCTTATTGTTCCAGGCTGATTTCATTCTTCAGCTGAAGAGTAAGGCCTGTGATCAAGTCTCTGTGATTACAGTGAAGATGTGTTCTTGAATTGTAAAGATGTCTTTTTTGAATTGTAAAGATGGCTTCCTAACAAACTGTCTCCCAAGTGTACTGTAGTGATAGCAATCTTATCAACTACCTTCTCAGGCTGGACATATGGTGCTTTCTTTTTTCCCTCCTGTAAGAAAATAAGGGGGATGATCTGGATAAGACCAGTATTACCATGGCTCACAACTTACTTTGTTTCCTCCATTGTTATCTGGATGGTAGAAAGACTTTAAGATAGACTTAGCTTAGATAATATCATTGGGAGATTACTGCCTGCAACTCACCCTCCTTTCCCTGAATCCTCATGCTGCATTGCTAAGTGCTTAGTTACGGTACTGTGCTGTTAAAACAGCAGACTCAAGCATACACAGGATGAAATTCCACCTTGTATCAGTGCCTTCACTTTGATCTACAGAAATGGCTTGTTATTTCTGCAACTTTGACCATGTGTGATGGACTGTAAAGCAATAGCTCAAGTCATGGCATGTATTGTGTACAACAGTCAACATTTCTTCTACATTCTTTGCATTTGCCTCTGAAACCACACACTATATGATTAAAAAAAGGATGCAGATGTATGGACAAACATTCTTGCTTCAATATATACAATCACATGTCGTTAGCTTCAACATTAACTACCAGACTAGACAGCTTCTTAAATACATACGCAGGACAACTGGATTCCATCCCCTCCTCCACACATTTCACAGTCAGGGCATTACGTGCAGTAGAAACATGGAAGCTGAGCTATGGCTGTAATTTGCTGAGATACTGCAAAAATGCATTGCTGACATAAGTATATGCAACCCTGTTTACCAGAGCAGGAGCCACATGCACTCAGCACGGCTGAAATTCAAGCCATTTAGCTACCATGGGGCTACGTGCCCAATTTTCCATTAAAAACTGTTCTCAAAAGAAATCTAAAAATTAAAGTCTAGTAAGAACACTGAGTGGTTAAGTAGCTCGTCACCTACAAAATCCAAACAATATCAAGTAAAGAAAATGAGTGGAGGCATGGGAGGAGACCAGTGGGCTGTGCAATTGCATTTTAAACACTGGACAGATTCCAAACTGAACTGCAATCTGCTGATCACTGCTGGCATGGATTGTAACCTTGCTAGTCTTGCACACCTCTGTATAGTGTCCAGGTTTTCATTTCATTTGCAGGGTATCTTAAAAGAGACAAGTTATGCAGTAGAACTCTAATTATTGTAGTCTAGTGTACAGGAATGCAGCATGTTCTCAGACCAAATTTGGTGCTGCAGGTTTTCCAGAGATTCAGTCCATACTGAATGGACCATATCTTACTCAAAATAAACTCTGTTCTTTTGTCAGTGATAGCAAGTGGTTTTAGTTAAGCACAAATGCACACTCAGGTAAACACCCTGTGAAAAGAATATTCAGCAGGCTATGAAATGATGATCGACTCTGCAGTTCCCACTGGAGCATGAAAAACACTTTAAACATCCTTTAGTTTCCACAGAACAGCAGTTGTCTCTGCTACACAGGCTACAAAGAGCTATAGCCAGCAACCTGGAAAACGCAAGGTTCTCATGCAGCACCTGACATAGGGAAGTCAATTCACCTTTGAAGTCCATAAGAGCAAGATACAAGAAAAAGATACATACATGCAGAATATACTCATAGTTTAACTCAGTTATAACCTTCTCCTCAGATACAGCTGACAAAGTAATCTGCAACAGGAAAAATGTTCATGGATATCTTCATAACAGAACAGACCATTTTTGAGCTACAGGCAGCCCAATGTTGGACAAAAAGAATTTAAAAATAATAGTAATTTTTATATTGCCTCTAAATAAAATGTCATTTAGTAAAAACAGACTGGAAAACAAACGAAAATTTGCAAAGTTTCAAAAATATTATGGCAGTTCTATGATACATGTAAAATGATTAGATTAAACCAAACAGGCCAAATAATTAGAGACAAATTTAATACAGAGACATTTTAATATATGTCTAACACTGGCTACCAGAGAAAAACCAAACCATTGCATGTCTTACACAGTTAAAAGGAATTCACCATGACCGGTTTTGGTAATTACTCTGCTGTTTCATGATATTTAGGGAAGTATTTATGCTAATACAACAAAATTATAATATTTAAATAGAAGTTTGTAATGCTAATACAGCAATATTTGAGGGTATTTGGATTAGTTTAATTTAACCGATTGCTAACATTAGTATTATTTACAGAATTTTTGTAAATTTACAAACTGAACTTTCACTTGGTGCAATTTCTTCCTGATTATCTGTTAACATAAACACAAAATACTTATGTGGTAGGAGTAAGGCACTTGCCAGCATCTATGCTTGAAAGACCTACTGAGTATTTAAATATTCCACAGTCACTTCATCAGATTTGCTGTCTCTATTTGATTCTTAATAATCCAGCTTCCATAACTCTTACTCTTCAAACGAGCTGGGAGTTTTAGTCACTTTAGACTCTGTTTAAATGAATATCTGTATTCAAATAACTGAATTTGATAAAATTAAAAGAATAAAGTTATCAATAACTTATGCTAAGAGAAATCTCTCAAACAGTGATGCTTTCATAGGTTGTGTAAATTTAGAAAGAAGGTAGGGGAGATAGCTACAATGACCAAGTAAAGCAGGATTTATTTGTGCTGTAATGCATATGAAAAGAAAGAACTGAAAGATATTTTCTTCAGCTTGTCCTCTGCAACACAACAGGCTTTGACTATTCTTGCCCTTTGAAAGAACAGCTGCATTAGAAGCCCTTCAAGAAGGGAACTGTTCAAGAATGGATGAGATGGATTTATGCCATATTCCCTAATTATGCAGACCATTATGCATCACCAGCACATCCTTCCACATGTGCAAAAGTACAGTGACTTCAGTTACAGATGGAACAGATTGTTCAACTAGTCTTTAGTAATAACATTATTTAGCTGCTAATAAAGTAAAAAAAAATTGAAAAAATCTCCAATTGCTGTGCAACATAGCATCAAGAATTGCAAAAAATAATGATGCGTACTGCATGGGAATGGCTATAGGTGTAGTAGTAAGATCAGTCTGTCTTTTTTATCTAAAATGAAGCTATAGATAGAGCTATATCATGGGCCCAGGCTCAGTCACTATGTAGTAAGCAATCTACATTACTTTCACATACATCTTTTATTTTAGCAGTTTCCTTCAGACAGCGATCCTCGTATCTGCAAAATGTTGTTCTACACTTATTTTCAACCCCTTATTAAAAGTACTGCATGTGTTTCTAACAAAGCCTTTGGGTTTTCTCTAAGGGGATCATCTGTTGTAGCAGGATTTTCCTATTCAAATATTGGAAAGCAGACATCTCTCCTTATAATGGGTACCCTTGAAATTACACCAGGAGCAGGGCTTGCTGTAAACAACAGATTCTCTACACATCTGAATCCTGTAGGCTTTAATTTCACCCTTTTATCTCAATTCTTGTGGTAAGTTTAAGATAGCAGAAACTTCCTTCACAGCAATTTTGTTACATGGGAGCAGGATGCCCCCAGAGAACTGAAGCTAATTTATTTGATGCTTAAAAAGTAAAGTAGAAGGCACTTAACATTATCCAGAAATCACAAGTCTACATGAAAATCAGATGGATAACCTGCTAAGTCTTTCCCATCCCTCTTATGAATCACAAGTAGTAAAGCAGGATGTGCAAGCCATATGCTCTCTAAATTAAGACCACGTAGAGTTTTGCATACATGAGACAGGCTTGGAGATCTTTGCTCTGTACATACTCTTAAAGCTTCTTGACTTATTTATGAGGAGAAAAGAAACACAGCTTGTGCATTTACATCAAATACCTGTAAGTTTTCAAGTAAGGCCTAAGGGCAAGTGCTTTCATTTTAGCCAGCATATAAAAGACAGCTTATTCCTTTGTGGTTATATTTCCCAAGGTTGATTTTGTAAAAGGGAGCTTCTTGAATTTTAAAGAATGGATTATGGTAGAAATACTTTTAAAAGTCTGTTTAAAATCAAAGATAAAGGGCATAAAGGTATGAGCAGCCTTGCTCTATATAGCAGATTTTAAGCTGCAATGTGAAGCCATAAAGCAAAGATAAAAACTAGGTACTGCTACGAATCAGCCAGCTCCATTATGCTGCTTCATAACTGGAGGTTAAAAAACCCCGTAGCGAACCTGGAAAATTATGTATTGCTACCTCAAGGATCAGAGCGGGGAAATCATGCCTAACCACTCTGGTTTTGAACAAACCCTGAAATAGTCTGGATTCTTATAGGCAAATCACATTTGAGCTTGGGGAATACCTGAAGATGACATACAGCAGTACAGAAGCAAAAACTCTAACTTTAATTCTTCCATGCTTCTGGAATACCTTCACAGGCTATACTCGTCTCTTGATAACATTCCCTTTCACATTTACATACACTCTTTTGCTATTCCTTCCCTTGTTCACTTCTCAGGACCTATTTACTGGTCCTTTCATTTTATTCCAAGTGCTCTTTCAAAAATGCAGCAACTGATAAAAATATTATCTCTTCACTGCCCTCTTTTCCCAGTGCTTTCTGAACCTAATTAGGAGTCTCATATGAAGGCGGCTTCTAAGCGGAAGTGAAAAATTGTTACATAACTGACAAAGATCAGCTTTACAGCTAATGGCCATATTTCAGTTAGAGGTCTATTACTGAAGTTCAACTTTCCTAAATTAGCAGGTCAGTTCAAAAGTAAATCCCTCAATAATAAAATACGGAAGAGAGAAAAAAGCTGATTCAAACCTGAAGTTGCGTGAAGATACGGGAAAAAAAAAATCTACTGTTGGGCACTGAAAATAACTTTCAAAGTTGTTCAACATACATTATAATTTCTAATCTTTTGAATTTCAGAGTAGGTCACTAAACTTGGAGAAATTTACCTCAGCTATATTAAAGACTGTATTTAGTGATTTGACTGCATCCTCTTCATAAATGAATAAGAGTTGGATGAATGACAGGTTTCTTATCATCTATGCTTGTGTTAACCCCCCCCCAGTATTCTGTATGTCAAAAATCCAGTATAGCTGAATCCTTAGCAAATACATGAGTCCACTGACTTCAATTAATTTGGTCCATGAACACAAGCTACAACTTTATTTAAAAAGCCAGTTGCTATTTCATTCTGAAAGCCTGCAAATAAAATTTGAGTTTTAGTGGACGAGTTTTAGGAAGCCTAACGCTTACTCCTTGATTCTATCTAGTGCTGTATCACCATCATAGTAGGGACTGACTTCATGCTCTCACGCACTTTCAAAAGACATGACTGTAGAGCACACACTAGCAAGAGAGAAAAGACCAAAAAGATTTTGTTCTGCATAATTTTTTTGGTACAGTGCCTGGTTTAGCTGCAGCTACACACAGTAAGCCAAAAGTATTATCTCCAAACCAAAGGTGAGCACTTCATATGAATACAGTAACCAGGAATACCTGCATCCACAGAAGACAAAAAGGTTAACAGCATTAGCAATGCAAAAAATAATTCCGCAATATTGACCAAACAGGCAACACATCCAACACACAGTTTAAAATTGGATTCTAGGCCTTAGCTGTTTTCCCTTTTTCTCAATTATCTCACAGTAAACCCACAACTTCTGTACTTGTTCTGTATGTTAGTCTTCCACTAGAAGACTCTGCTTCTGTGTATAGTACAGGAGCCAGTTCAGTATTAGCTACTAGAGCAAACGTCATTCTTCAGTGGCACCTCCTGACATTTGGTACGCCTCGCAAACTCTTGTGGGTAGTTAGAATGGGAATAAGCATCCAGCTAAGACTGAGGGACTTCAGCATAAGGTTTTGATTAATTTCAAGATCTATTCCAACAGAACTGCTACGTTTTTCCTCCTCATCAGCTTCCCTATTTTACTTTGCAAAATTGGCATCAATCAGTTGCATGACAACTGAAATTTCCAAAGTCTATAATCAGAGAACAACACTGGATTGAGTATCATATGCTATGTCTAGATGGATGAAAGAAGATACCATAAAAAAAAGTGATAAGGCACTAAACCCAGCTATACTTGTAAGACAGTGAACTTGCAGGTGCATTTTTTAACTTGAAAGGAAATTGGTCCGTTTATCAAATTCAAAATGCAAGCCTACTTACAGCAATACAGAGGATAGCCAGAAGCTGTTACAAGTGACAGATGCTGTTCTCAGCTGTCCTTCAAGCAGGCATACTGCATTTTTGTTAGTGAATAAATGCAATTTGTTTTTGCCCCCAGTATGAAGTAAACAGTTGGAGTTTCTTCTCTGGAAAATATTAACCCCAAATAAAATCAGAACTTATCCTTCTAGCAGGCTGCTAGAGCTCTAGAAATAAACGGAAACACTGGAAGATTTTAGGAGGTGCTGAAACATTTGTTTTGAAGTTTTATTACAAAAATATATTTGCAAACATACAAAATTTTGGATGAAAAAATGCTCATTCTTAAACATTTATGCAATAACTTAATAACTGCAAACATACATAGGTGCTATAAAATCCACACCATACCAAAAACGTTAATGATGCAGTATCTACATTTACTGACTTACAATTATTCCCGGTTTCCAGAAATCTTTTCCTGAAGCCCCCCTTCCCCATGGTCTTCACACTGAAAGAACATGCAAATAGGTACAATTGGTGTATCCACAAAAGTGATAAAACACAGAAATTACTAAAAGCACATAATGTACATTAAAAAACCTAACCAACCATATGCCCATACACTGAATAGATAAAAATAAATACACCGCCAAATTAGACATACTGCATTTTTTCCAACTTGAAGTGAAAGGAAGATATTGCATCTTAACATTTTCGTAACATTGCCAGACAAAACTGAGGTGATATATATTGCACACATTCCTCCTGTTAAGATATGCTGTACAAAGCAACCCAAATACCTGGCAAAAAGCTGGCTGATTTTTTTTGAATACTTTTAAAAACAGGAAGTCTCAAATTAAAGTTTGTTTTCAAAAAAATATCAGAAATTGTATCCATGACTACACATGGCATAATGGGTTTCAAAAATAACACCAAAATGAAGCAATTAGAAATGCAAGCAAAAGTAAGCTACATCCAGCAGCGTTTAAATATTATATTATTTATACACAGAATTAAATATTTCATATGAAATCAAGATGAATCACTTAATTTTCTTTTTCTTAACTTTATTCGATCATTCCACAAATCTTGTTTAATTTGGAAAGATATACTGCTTCTAAGTTAATAGCTGTTAGGCACCTTACATATTGACTTTGCATTATTAAATAACAGCAGATAAAGTCTAACCACAAAACTGAGAATATTGATTTTCCTGAACAATTCAGCAGCTGTAGGTTTTAAAGCTGTCTTTGATTAGGTCTGAGTCTGGTTTTTGTGTGTATTTTTTTTTTTTTTTAAAGTGACTTAATGCTAGCCACAAAACACATGCTTAGATAATACAATTATTTTGGGGAGTATAGTCTAAAATAATAGATTTTTAATTCTTAAAACTAATAGGTAAAATTCCATTAAGCCAGTAGTTTTGCAAAGAAAAAAAACACCACTTGAAAATGGTCACAGTAATTTCCTGTGATGACCCATGTAACTTGCTACACACTAGTTATCCCTACATGTGGCTAATGTGAATCAAGCCCTTCGGCAGCCTGGTAATTTTAGATTTACACAGACAGTTAAAATAATCAGGAAAAAGAGTTGTTATATAACACAGTCCACATTAAAAAACAAATCAGATTTTACACTGTAGTTGAGCTTGTGTTTTACAATGCAACTTTTCATTAAAGAGGTTTATCTGTTAAAACCACTACCCTGACACTTGTCATAAACCACAGACTGACTCCGTGGTGTATTGGATGACACCTAGCTTGGTTCCAGTGTCTGCTGCCTACATGTAGACATCGCAGAACAAACGTGCAGGTGTTCAAGATGAACAGGTTTGCTTTTTGTAAAAAAGCCTGTCTAGTAATTACAATTTCAACTATGTTTCTCTTCCAGTCCATTTTGAAAGTTGGTGGGGGAAAAAAAAAAGTAAACCAATAATGTATTGCTACAAGTACCTTACAAAAACAAAGTAAAGTAAGGATCTGCCAACTGCTTGTGGGGGTTCCTGGACAGCTGAAAACAAGTTAAGGATATTCAAAGTAGAGTCAAACTCCTGTAACTGCACTGCTACTCTAAGCAGTATTACTTTTGTCAACTGTATATGATTGAAGAACTCAAAGTAAAACTCCCTCCTATCATTTCTACAGATCTTTGGATATAACTATTTAGCAAACAGTACAAATACACACTATCAGCTTCCAATATTTCTATTCTTAGAAACTTTTATCAAATCTTCCTTTAAAGAAACCAGAAGCTGTCCATAAGAAGTGAGAAGTTATGGGCTTTATCTCTGCTAAACCCAGATAAAAAGCAGCTTGCTGTTTGGTTTAGGCTATCCATTTTTGTTCAGAGGAACTGCTCATTGGTTTGTCCCTTTTAGTGAAACTTTTTCTAAAAAAGCCAACAAAACAAATGAGTTTAGACCTTACATCCAATTTTGAGTCTCATTGTTTATGTGCATACACAGTGTTATAACTAGAATTTATGTAGGAAGCTCTTAGCTTTCTTAACAAGGCTGAGTTTATATTGCTGAATTCGAATGCTACCATTAAAGCCAATATATTTCTTGATGAACGTGCATGATATTAGCATCCTTCCCTGAATCTTGCACATTTTTCTAACAAAATATTATATCTTTTAACCAGAAACACTGAACTCAAATGCTGAGAATAGCTTTTCAGAAGGCAGGTAGCGCTAAACAAAGTACATTTTTCACTAAAAAGCTATGAAAAAAAACTAAAATAGATCAAATATGTAAAAATGTAAATATTTGTTGTATCTAATATGTACTGATTTGTGAACAAGTCACAATTAAAGCTCAATGACTAGTTTCCAATGAAATGACCATGCAATTTGACTTTGTCAACATTAACTAATCCTTAGGATATATATACATACATATATGTTGTAAGGAGCCAAACAATTTTTTCCTTTGTATTTCAATAGTGCTTGAGGGAAAAGAAAGCAGCAGTGCATCATAACTCACTACAGATTATCTTTTTACTCAATAAATCAAAACTTTTTCTACTGGAAAAGCATCCTTTAAAACTACTATTGCTGAAGAAAGTTGTGACCTGAAATCTTATTAATTACCTTTGCATGCCTTTAAGAATTGGTAAACCAACGCAGCAGCATAAGAAACTAGAATTAGAAATTTTATGATTTCAAATGGGAAAGTATCCAGTTAAATTCTTACATTAGTGAATAGTGATTTACTAAGTCACATACAAGAAGCGATAACATGGTAATTAGATAAACTTCGGACTGAAGTATGCACTAACAATGTGGGGAGAGGGCAACAGAAGAAAAGCATGCATTTGTTCCCCATCTGCATAGTGTTCAACACTGCAGTTCCAACACAACTGAAGAATGAAAGGCAACTATGACATGGCCCATCCTTAAGCTAAAAGGGAAACAGAGTATTTAAATTATATCAAACACTGCTGAACAGGAAGAAGGTCTTCCAGTGGTGGTCTCGTAACTATAAATTTAAAACAAGAGAATGTCAACCTGCAACAGAACTACTGTATTGCTTGCGGGGGGTGGGGGGCGAAGATACAATCGCTGAGAGTTTTGCATATTTCAAATTTTGCCTTTTTAGAGAAAGTGGCCTTACTCACTTGGATACCTGTTTAATGTCAGCAATGCAGCAGCAAATAAGATTAATGGAATATTTAAAAGATGAATTTATTAGCTAGAGACTGTCAATTTATTGAGCAAATCACATTTTTAAACCTTTTGTTAAAGATTTAGCTCCACAGGCCTGGCTTCCAGATCCATGCCTTCCCATACCTGCCAACTTAATCACAAGGCATTTTTCTCTCCTTTGTCTCAGCCATTCAAACCGGAACTAGTTTCCCACAACTGAATTTTGTTCTGGTGTGGTGTAGTGTACTGTACTATGTATTTGCTGGTTTACATAACACTGAGTCTGTAATCCTTGAACAGTGAATACAGCTAGGAACGAAAGCCAGAGGAAACATCTGCACATTCACTTAATGCTAATGAGAGCTCAAATGCAACTTAAGTCCCCTCCCCAATAAAAACAAAGGTTTGCTGGTGATGATCACAGTGAAAACTTAGATCACTTCTGAGAACATTACTTTCATAAGTATTTAAGGAATAGTCTTTCCTAACAGGTTCAAATTCAAGACATTGAAAACTAAATATTCTTTTACAAAAATATTAGTCTTTTAGACGAGGCATAATAGTTTCTAAAATGGATATATTTTAAGTAGATTTAGCTTCAATTATAGCTTAATGTTGTCTGTATTCTTGGTTAGGACTTGCAAGTAGACTTCATGAATAGTGCTGAGAAAACGGGAATCATTCTGCAGGGGAAAAAAAACCCAAATTAGAAACATTAGTAGAATAACATAAAAAGTTTAATGCCATTTATGCTGTGCATAAGGATTCCTTATAGTGCTAGCTATCTGAGAGTTAAGAGAAGGGAACTAGCTGCATACTTGCGCAAGAGGCAATGCTTTTTGGACAACACACAGACTTTGAACTATGAATCTGGTAAGATAGCTAAAGGGATCACCAAGCACACTGGATGCTCAAACAAAACAGGGGTCACTAGGTCAGCCTTGGCCACATGATTTCACTTCCCTCTAGAGTCCAAACCTTAGTCTTAGACAAGAGAATTCCATTCTGTGTACAGGCTCCCAAATAAAGTCTGCATGTCAGAAGTAATGTTATTTCTGTCTGTCAGACCAGCCTGTTGTAAAGGATTGCGGTGTGTTACACAAGAATTCTCATGTCAAAGCATGATTGTGAAGTTAACTATTTTAATCTATAGACAATATTTACAGAGATATTTTTTGAGACTAATTCCTTCAAATAACAAGTCTACAAGACTGGTATGTAATCATTTAGCTTGAAGATGTAACATTCTTTTTATAAGATCCGCACATCAAATTTGGTATCCTGCTTGGACTGCTATGCAAGTACTCCCCTGCTGCAGGGTATGCCCATTTTGGCCTTCATTCAGATATCTCTCTATATGAAGGAAGACTGGAGATAAATACTCCAGTCAGCTCTCTAAAGTCACCAAAATGATGTTCTTCACACTAATGGGTGAGAATCAGTGTGCTATGTCTCTAATGAGAGTAAGACTTCTGGCAGTGGAGCTCGGTTGGAAGACTGAGGAGTAAGCTTGTTAAGCCTTTTAAGAGAAAAAACCATACACACCAATACACAAAAAGGTTACGCAAAAAGGAACAACATACATAAATCAGGCAACCTAGCTAAAAAAGGGATTTGGTAGCGGCCCCTTTTGGTCCTAACAACTTTATTGCTGGGAAGATATTGTTTGTTCCTTTTAGACTTGCATTTCAGGTGTTAAGCTCAATTAACCATGAGGAGGGGGCATGGAGGGGGCAAGAACCGTTTGTCATTCATGGCAATTTCACCATGAAATTAGAGATCAAAATTATCTCAACTCAGTTTGCTACTCCCATCATCACATATTTGATTCAGCTGAACTTTTCAGTCCCTAGAAATAGCAGAACTAGAACTTTGCAATTTCCATTTCAGATACACATACTTCAATTAAAGATCAGGAACACTTCTAGGGAACTGGAAGCAGGAAATCTTACAAAGACAACAAACCCAACTTCCCGTGTCCCCACACCAGGGCTTCTACTAGTGCAACTTCTTCCTCACTTGTCCACAAATTCATACAGATGTGAAAGGACACATCTGATGTACAGCTCTGTCCTAAGTCCTGCATACGGCAACCAAAAGGAGCAAACTCTGCCATACTACGTGTACAGTGTGGAGTAATCTACCCCTTCCAACAAAAAGGAACAACTTCTGTAACGTTTCAAGGCAAAAGGAGTTGTACGGGTACACAATTTCTCAGTACTGGCTACTGTACTTGGAAACCACCCCATCCCTCAGAAATTGAGCTCTGTAAAGACAGGACCTTTATTAGGTGTATCAGTGCTTCTTGAAGCTGAGACCTACTGAGAACAGTAGGAGGTATAGTCTGAATTTCTGTTGTTCCAAGTGTTAAAGGCGAAGAAGAATTTGCTTTATTCTCCACTTCAGCAGCTTTTGTAGCCGACTGCTGAAAAACACTAGGAGACAAGAGGATTGAAGGCGTTACTGTAGTTGTGGCTGTAACAAACTGCGGAAGTGCAACCTGTAAAAGAACAGAAAATTAATAAGCACCGTGTCCAGTAAGAATGAATGCTGTTATAAAGGCTGTAGAGACGAGCAAAAAAAAAAAGTTGAAATAAATTGTAGCCACTACTATTCAGTCAGATATTACAGAATAGCTGCTCTTAATGAAGAAACATCTACCTATGAAGATTAATATCAATAGTAATTCTCATTTCAAGAGCTGAAGAAGCTAACAGTCTTCAATATTCTCGTATGCAGACTCCCTCCTCCTCGTGGTTGCTACCTTCCAGAATTTTTGAAATATAACACACAGGATAAGAGATGAACTTTTCACCTAGGTAATCTAAGAAGCATGCAGTTGTTTTGCAAATTATTATCTTCCTCTGGAGTTTACAGAAAGGCTAGTCCTGCTTCCTGCCCCCCCCCCCCACTTCTATGGTCTCCAACAAATACACTTACAATTTGAAGTGAAGTATCTCAAAGCTATTTACAATGACTGGTGAACTGTAATTAAAGCACTGGAGTATACTGAAATATTCTCATTCTAAGTACAGTTTCCCTTGGGGGAAGGTGGGGACAGGAATATTTTGAGGACCATCTTCCCACCTCCTTCTTCCACAGGTCTGTATCAATTTCATTACAGAAATCCACACACTGCTTTTACCACTTTTCCTTTTAGACATAAATTGCAAATGTATAGGAATGTTATATTTGCATAAAGTGGATGTGAATAAACATCCACTTTGAGCAACTCCCACGTCTCCTGATAACTGCAATTATTATTCAGTATGATAACCTACATCTTTCTCAGGCTTCCAGAATGACCAAGGAGTGGGGGGGGGG
>Ga0065711_1041111_pt1 | contig 16406 bp, 6 predicted proteins | sample Hoacrofraction12_FD_59098 | JGI IMG/M metagenome (GOLD analysis project Ga0065711, IMG submission 59098) | Hoatzin crop microbial communities from Cojedes, Venezuela - Epithelial fraction 12 v2 (version 2) | ecosystem: Host-associated > Birds > Digestive system > Esophagus > Crop | place...
TTCTCTTCTCTTCTCTTCTCTTCTCTTCTCTTCTCTTCTCTTCTCTTCTCTTCTCTTCTCTTCTCTTCTCTTCTCTTCTCTTCTCTTCTCTTCTCTTCTCTTCTCTCTTCTCTTCTCTTCTCTTCTCTTCTCTTCTCTTCTCTTCTCTTCTCTTCTCTTCTCTTCACAGAAAACAGATGCTATGCTTTCAATTTGGGGCAGTATTAGATTAGGTTAAAAGAAACACTCAGCTGAGAACAGGTTTCCAAAAGAGACTTGTTTTGCAAACAAAAGAGATGTATCTTCACCTTTTCCAGAAGATCTGTAGGGTAAATGATTTAACTATGTTGTGGAAAACTCTGCTTAAAGTCCTAACGCGGCCTGATCCACAATTACAGTCCTTATCTCAGGTATTCCCAGTGAGAGCTCAGGCCACAGAGCTGCTGGGTCTTTGCAGTTCATGTGGCAAATGCCACTTGCTGTGGTTAAGTATTAATTGGAGCAAGGACTTGAACCTTGGTTACACCTGCACTGGACAAGTGCCATACCCACTTATCTGCAGAACCAGTCACTTGGAGTCAATGGGACCAAATGTCTGATTGTTTATTTGAAGTGGAATCCTGTCAACAGGAGAAATCAAAAGAGGAGAAAGCTTGTCTCTTCCTTTCCTTCCTTCAAAGTCAGAACAAAGTCTCCTACCTTATTTTTAGAATAACAGTAGTAAACACAGTGCAATTCTCTTGTCCTATAGCTAAAATGGCTTCAATGGATGGTCAAAAATGTTGTTAGTTTTCTGGTTAAAAAGGCTCTAAGTATATGCAGCATAGTTTTCATACAACCAGCGGCATGGCATTTTGAGAGAAGTTCAAGTAACTGGAATTTACATGCGTGTCACTCAAATCTGCAGTTCTGCTCAGAAAAATGTGTCTGCAGCAAAGAACACTTCACCCCATTAGATTAATATAATTACAACTTTTAGTGATTGCCATCTCTCCTAGCACTGGACTATATGGTGTTGGAGTCAATACTCCACAACTGAGTGGAAGGAAAGAATGCAAGATAATAGGAATAACATATGTTGCTGTCTTGATAGGGTGCTGAGCATTGTAAATCAGTGTGGACTTCAGCCAGAAACAGTCTTCAGCCCCTGCTGAGAGTGTCAGCATCATAGAGTTCCCCAAGTTTATGTCCCTTTGCACAAATGTGCAAATTTGAGCCCCTCCTCTCTGGTCCTATAAATTCTGAAATAGAGAGATCTTGATTCTCCATTCCTGGAGCTGCTGATTTCGGTCTCTAGGGATCTGGCTTTCTTCTGTATATTTTCCCCTTAAAATGTCTCTAGTTGAATGAAATAAAATTGTTTTTGTACAGTGTATTGGCAGAAATAATAGAACATCAATCATAGAATCCCAATATGTTTTCAGCCAGTGCCTACAAGCCTATTCAGATATGCTGAGAATGGACAGTCAAACCCGATGCTGGCCACATCAGCTAGTAACACATTGTCTTCAGACAAATTGCATCACCTTACACTAAGGTTAAATAAGGTATTTGGAGGGCAGTTTCTTTATGCTTTTGCTACTTTTTTTACAGAGCATGCCCTTTGTGGTGAGCTCTTTGAGTGAAATTCCACAGTTCCCAGCTGGATTGTCAATAGAAGTAGAAATCCCTAGGTGGTGAAAAGTGTTGTATCTGTAGCTGGCCAAAAGTCAGGTGAATAAACATAATTTCCGTGACAAACATAACTCATAGTCAATAAATAGCATGACTGAGTGGAACGTGATCAACTTATTTTTTTCTGTATGTAGCTGAGCACTCAAGTAGGATTCCATATCTAGAAGTAACCCATACTGGGATGTCTCCTAGACTCCTTATGTGTTAGGTTTCTTCCTTTTAGGTTCATATCCAATTTCTCTCTCTCAGGATGTAAATGGTGCAGCCTGCAGAACTCTTGTTGAGCTGTCACACAAAAGATATTCCTTAGATAGCAGGAAGTGCAACTTAAATGTATGGTCTGAAAAGGAACTGGCTAGAATCTGTTAAATCCCATAGTTAGTGCCATGCTGTAGGGGTGAGTTGTCAAAGTGCTCTTATTGTGAAGTTCTGCAAGAGGTTGACATAGCATACTCCTACCCTGCTGGAATAAAGTTGGTTTTTTCACCTGTTTGGAGTTAATGGAATGCTGTACACTAGTAGGACAAAGAAAGTAGGCAGCCCTGGTGTGATGAAGTCTATAGGTTGGGAAGCAGTAGCTCAGAAAGGAAAGTCCAGTTTGTGGTAAATGACTGAATATGACCTTTTGGCGCAGTGCTATGGCTGACTGAGCCTAGTGAGTGATGGCTGGGTAATCACTGGGTGTATAAACAGGCAACACTGAATAAAGAGATCATATTTCCTCTGCAAACAGTACTGGTGATATGTATCTGGTGCTAGATGTGTGCCCGGTTCTGCTGTCTACACTTCAAAAAGGTGATGAAAAAATGACGAAGGTTTAGAAACAATTACAAATATGACCACAAAGGGAGTCTTCATAATGAGAGAGCAACTCAAGTGGAAGTTAGACGAAAGCTCAATGATGGTGTGTAGGTAACTATACAGTCAGAAGATTTTGATCAAACAGCTCAGAGAAAGGCAGAAATGACCAAGAGACTGCAGATTTGCACATTGCGAGACAGACAAATTCACACTGAAAGTCAAGTTCACATGCTTATGGTGAGGCCAAAGAGTTGCTGGAAAAACTCATCAGCAAATGCAGTGTATTCCTCTTTACTTGAAGTGACTGAGTACATTTACATAATGGCTGGCTGTTTGCCTATGAGATGTCCTCCAGCTCAGCAAGAAGTTTTTGGGATTTATGTAGGATTTCTGTGTCTTGTATTACAATCGAAGTCAAGATAACCTGCCAGTTTTCTCTTTTAGCCATAAAATCTGTGTGCCTACCTGCTCATTTGCTTCTTTGGCGTGTGGGATTCCTTATTCTCCTTACTGGTGGGCTTTGAGCACAATCCTGAAAGCTGAGATATTTTTCTACTCAGAATCTACAGGAAGAGTGAATTAAAGTCACTGGGACCACTTTTCAAATTCTCATCATAAACAAAGAAGCTTGCCTATGCCTATTTCAATTTTGTTCTTGTATGAAAATGTCACATTTGGCAAATGACTGGGATCTGCTGCTGCTGCTGCTTGTGTCTTCACCTCACTCCTCAATTTCTTTGGGCCAACTGCAGCTGTTCTGTTGGTGCTGAGTGGCTAGGAAAATAACGATCTGGAACTCAGCAGCATATTGTGTGAGAGCAATGGATTTATTGCCAAGAGTACGTATAAAATAAATCGCTGCCACGATCCATTTAGAAGTCCTCACTTTCCTCAACTATGGCGTCTCCTTAGACAGCTCGGCCATTGCTGGCAGGCTGGAGCTCTAGCAGGGACTGGGTGTACCTGGGCAGGGGACTGTGGCTTGACGTGTGACAACAGGAGAAGGGTGAGAGGGGGAATCAGAAGGGGCTGGCTGAAAGGCTTAGGCTAGATTTTGCTCTGTCGTGGTGTGGGGCCAAGGTATTTTTCTGAGGCAGGCAGCAGTGAACAGCTGGATGAGGAGAGCAGGACCGAGGTGAGAAAGAAGCAGGACAGAGACACATAGTACAATGGGTTAAAAGGGCCAGGTTGGAAGGAAAAGGAAGAGTCTTCATTCCTTTCCATGCTCTGGGTAGAAAACTGAGAATCGTGAACTCCTTTTTTATTCACTTAGCTGTGAATAATACTGTGAGAGGGCTTAATCTCTATATGTACGATTGAAGGCGTTGACAATCTAATATTGCTGTCAGGTATTTGATAACACAACTTAGAGCTGTGTTGGTTGAAAAAGTCTCTTATCCTGTTGGTGAGCCATACAAGTGCCACATATCATGTTTTTGTGGTTCTAATTTTTCAGCGTGAAACTTTTAAAGAAAAAAGTGTCATGTGGTTGTGTAATTAAAGGTAGAAACATAGTGTGCATCCACATGAGAGTCTAATTAATATAGGCAGCATAAAAACCAGGCACACTATTTTATTTCTGACTTCAGATTATCTGCCATTGCAATGGCTAATAGCATTTTTGTAACTTCATTTTTCTGTTTGTTTAATAGTATTGTTCAGTCTGGCAGGTGACCTTACTCTTTAATCTAGTAGATAGTGACTGCTTTTTGCAAGACTTGAGCACACTGGTATTGCAACTCAGCCTCTGCTGAAATCCTCAGTCTGCCTTCGTTTTCTCATACTCATCACTCCCTTTCTATGCTTCTCTGAGTCCCAGCTGTCCAAATCAGCACATGCCGAATTCTGCTGCCCATCTGTTCATCTACACAGAGAAGCGTGACCACATCCCCACAGCCTCAACCAATTTCATTCACTTCCTGCTGTCTTTGGATTCCACGTAAAGCTGGTTTTTAAGAGATCTTCCCCTAATCTGTCCACTTACTGATGTTAGTGTGTGTTCTTTCATTTAGGAGGAGGCTTTATCATAATTGCACTATATTGGCTGTATTGCCCTCCTAAAAATGGCTGTGTAAGTAAGTTTGTGACTTGAGACCATGGGAAGGGCATGCATTTCTTTGTGTCTGTTCCTGTTGTGCATTCAGTCCTGGGTGTCTCCACATTTCAGCTGTCACCTGGTTTCACCAGGAAGTTTGTATCCAGAATTTACATTTATCCATTGCTATGTTAGCGGTAGCATCAAAAGCCCCAGGCATCAGTATGGCCCTGTTATGCCTGATGTTATATGAACCCATGAAAATACAGCCTCTTCCTCAAATTGCTTACAATGTGCGAGCATCACGCAACTCATACCCCTGCAGCAAGCAGTTCTCTTCTCATTTTGTTCCCTGGTATGGACGCATACAAAATGAACATCATCTGGAGGCAATGGATCATTTTACCTAGGCCACCAAACATGTGTTTGTTGCTAATAACTTTGGTTCACTATTCAAGCATGGCCAGGCAAAATGAATGGTCTGGATCCAGAAGCTTTTGTATCCCAGCTCCACTCTTCCCCACACATTATTCTATAACATAAGTCCCTGATGTATGGACGTTTGTTTTATAGCTCTGTGTAAAGTGCCATGTGTTTTACAGAACAGAACAATAGTGACAGCCACATTTTCAGTCAATGTGGTTTGGGATTTGGATGTCTTTCCCCCCTCTCCCTCTCTTCTCTTTGGGTCACTGCATTGTTTTCAGAACTGGCATATCTCAGCAGTCAGCAAGTTACGTATGATTGGTCTCTGCTTTACCTGGGAGCTCCCTGAGTTCTGCGCCAAGAGTTTGTCACAAATTTCAACCGTGCAGTTTTTAGCAAAGATAATCCCAGCAAAATGGTAAAACTTAGCTTCTTTTTTGCAGTCATGTCATCCAAGCAATGAGTAAGCCCACCAGAATACCTGTCTGGCAGCGTACACAACTGTTGTGCCGGTCTGTAAGCCAAAGCAATTCAAGTGATGACCAGTGAAAGCAGGACACCATTGCCTGGGAAACCAAATAAACAGAAGCACACAGCCATCCATCACTGCCATCTGGAAAAGATTGGGCTGAACGTCTTCCTGTCAGGATCTGCTACAGTATTTATTTGTATAGCTGAGCTTTGACTTTGGGGATTTCAGCAAAATATTCCTGTCAGCGATGATTCGAAGGGAAGATTTGGGTCTGATTGTCAGGCTAGGGTTAATTCCTCTGTTCAATTTTGCAAAATTACAATTGTAACTAATAGTTGCAGTTCTTTTTCACATGTAGGGACTTCACATGTGTGGAAACAACATGTAAGAGATGATGTCATTTTGGCATTATGTGCACATGTTACCAAAGCACCGTGAATGATCATGAGTTAGTGACATGTACAGGTGTAAACGATTCATGATGGATGAGTTTGGTCCTCCAGTGTATGTCTAAACCTGATAAGAAGCACAAGTTTTTGCTTAACACAAATAGTCTGGTGGGTTCTCCTAACATCAGAAGATAAACAAAAGCTGAAAGATGGAGTTATTTTAAACATTAAAAATAGGAACATCTGAAAGTACTAATGCACAAGGAGCTCGTGAATCAGCTAAGTAGTTCTGAGGATAAGGCTTGTTAATGGCTGTATATTACAATGCAGTAAACAAACCTTGAAATTTAATAAAGTGATAGTTAAAACTGGAAGGACAGCAGGAGGCATACAAGCTATACAGAAGAGAAGAGGGTAAAGAGGCAATTTTAGCTGGCTACAGCTCAGCAATGAAAAGTGTACCGATTCATTTTTTAAGTAAGGTCACAAGGAAAGGGAACAAACAAATGTAAACATGCATTTTCTGCTAACCATCACGGCAGAAGAGAATAAGAACAACATGTTCTCAAACCAGCAAATGGCACAAAATGCCAACTTTAGGGAGGAGCATGAGCTTTATGTATGCTGATAACTGTCAGAAATTCCATTTAGTCAAAGAACGACAAAATAGTTTCCTAAACTGAATGGGAAAAATAACTTTATTGTTCAGAAGAGAGGGAGTCTAGTCAGTGAAGACACTGTCTGGTGTCTGCTTTGCCATCTGACAGGGCTGGAGAAGATGAGAGAGGCAGAGAGTAGTTTGGCACCAGGAGCCAGGAGGTTCTGCCGACAGAGGACGTGGACCAAATTACTGAATTTGCTAGTGTAGCAAAGAAGTAAAAGAAAGAAAAGAAAAAAGTTAAGAGAAAAATAAAGAGGATAAAAGAAGATTAGGAAAAGTAGGACCAAATCCTCAATGCCATGTTCACTATTTAGTTACTTTTCACTCAAACTGTCTCCATTTGACTTCCATGGGATTTTATAGGAATAAAACCACAGTAAAGCAGAATTGGGGCATTGCATTTTTGATTCTAGCAGATGAGAGAACAAGCCTAAAGAAATGGGATCCTCAGTGGAAGAGGAATTGCAGCCAAGTGCATTCATGTTGCCCTTTTCTGAACAGACATAGAGAGGCTGGAAAAAAGCTAGTTCTTCCCATCAGTGCCTTCACTTTTACACCCTCCCACTAGTGTTAAATGTGTGGGAGCAGGGAAATCCAGAGCTTTTCCACAGATGGCCTTGCCTTCAGTATATCCCTGAGGATTCATGTGCTCTGCAAGAGGAACCATTTTCCTTCCTGGGAGAGCTTTGTCCTTCCCATAGCCCTCCTAAGAAGTCACCATGAAGACATCCTCACAGAGTTTGCCTTTCCCCAGAGCCTTCTCTTGGAGACCCATTGTAATTACAGCACAAAGAGCTAGCATTCCTTTATGAAAAAAACATTTTCAGAGAACAAGAAGCAGGCAGCATGTGTAAACAGGAGGTTTGAAACGCAACTGGTCCGTAAATGAAAATGTTGGGATAGAGAGCGTCAAAGCAAGAGTTACCTGAGACTCAAAGGGAGAGAAGAGCAGCAAAGGAAGAACAAGGAGTTAATGCTTAACCTAGATTCTTTACAATCTGTTTCTCAAAGGGAAAGGAAGGAAGAAGGGCAAATCATTCAGGGAGTGTGACTTGTTGAACTAGATCTCAGCACGCCTAGCCCTTGGAAGGATGACTGCCCAGGAATATAAATGATTTCACGTAATGGGTAAATTTTTATGTTATTTTTTATATCTTGCATTATCAGTGTCATTTTCTAAACAGGAAAATGGAAATTCAATGTGCTTATTCTGTGGGAGGAAAGGCAGAGATTTAATTAACACATTCAGAGAAAGAACCACTAATAGTCAAGAACAGAATTCAGGAATCAAACACTCTTTAGTCTGCAAAGCTGAAGTGAACATATCTGAGAGTAAGAGCCACTATTAAGGAGAAAATCATGCTGCAGAAGAACTTGGTCTGGACAAAACCAAGTGCTGCTGATTTGCAGGAAATTTATTTATAATAGCTTTGGTCCAGAGAAAACTGAACCTCAGAGTACATGCAGACAAAGATCTTCTTTACCTTGCAGGCCTTTTCTAAAACTGTCTTTCTTTACAGTTACTGTCATTCTTTCCAGCTGAGTGACAGTATGTCCTGCCAAATAGTTTGCAAGAGCAATAATACAGAGAAGAAGTAATAAATTAAGTGATAAACAAAGGTGAAATTACATGCTTTCAGGGATCAAATGTATGGTGTATAGTTTCTGTATTATTTTACAGGAAGTGTTATGAAACTGTCAGACTTGCAAGCAATGGCATGAGAGCAGGAGATGAAAGTTTCCCAGCAACTGGCTTGCTTGCCAGAGGTGATGGGACCTTGGCTTTCTGTGAATAAGATGTAGAAATTCCTGTCTTCACTGAAGCTTCAAACAACAACAACAACAAATGAAGGCAAAGAGGAGAATGGAAAATGAGGAGAAGTAAAATTAGATATTCCCTTAGCTGCTGGACTGTGGCTTTATGTTGTTGGGCTAATAACTCTGGGGCTTTTTTATATCATGGTGATGTATGTACTACCAATACTTAGGTATTTAGATGGACAAATGTTGCAGAGATGCTAAAAAAAATCACACCTGCTTTCTATATCCAGTGTCTTGCTTACTGGGAGCACTCACTCTAGAGATGTCAGGCAGCATTGCTTCTACATTCCTTGGATATACTCCATCAGAGGAGGCAGCAGTTTTATTTTCTACTTAGCTCTCTCGAGAAATCACGATGCACAGTTATAACTTGGTGGTTGTATTGTTAGCATATCCCTAGTGACTGCAGCTCGCCTCTCCTCCTGGGCAATGATGCCTTCTTTGGCTGCATTACTGGCATGTAGTAGCTAGCTCACATTGTCCTGCCAATATGGAATGCATTCTCAAGTCTTCTGAGTGCAGATGTGTTTTTATTTTTGTTGCCTTATATTCTGTCTCAGAACTTGGAAAAGGGGAGCACTGATGTGTTTCTAAAATCAGACTGAACATCTGCTGTGCCTTTTCACCTCACTCCATGCTGCTAATTCATACTATGTACCTGTGTCTTTGCAGAAGGGATTATGCATCTCATCCTTTGTCCATAAAAATAACATGTTAAGAGGGCCAAATGTGAGGAATGAAAATATAGAAAGACATTAAAAAGATTATAATTTATTATTTCTAAGTATAGTTCATGACTTTTAACTGAGCCTAACAATTTTCTTGCATTTGGATCTTGGTTTCTGAATTCTAGGATTGGCAATGCTTTAGTCTGAAGCTAAAGGGGAATTTTTGCTGTTGGCTTCCATAGGTGCAAAAATAGGTGTAGGGCTCAGATCTGTTGACCTAATTTCTGCTAATAGACTGTGTTTTATTTTGTTTATATAAGATGCCTCCAAATATGCTGTATACACTGGTCTGATGAGGGAGGGATTTATGTTGTTTCAGAAGAAAGATACACAGGAAGTCTCTGGTGAAAAGCAAGGAAGAAAAAAAAAAAAGAAATTTGCCTACTTGAACAGAGGCTGGATTTTGCTTTGACGAAGTCGCAAAGAATTTAGGCACATATGAAGAACGTTTTATGAAAGTTTTTGGAACCCTTATAAGACATACTTCACCCCTTGAACCATTAACGTAGAGCAAGTCCTCATGTCCCATTTGGTACATTAACCACAGCGCATCAAGCACCTTCAAGTTATGACTCTGACATATCTCAAGTACCTTCTGTTCAACTGCCTCCTTCAACCTAGGCAGTTGTCCTTATCCTAGGACATCTGTAAGGGCAGGAAGATGAGGAAGGCAGAAGAAGGGAAAAAACACTACAGCTTACATCATGCTACTGACAATTATTTTAAAGTGATAGAAAATGAAGGAGGAAGCAGGAGGCTGAGCGAAAGCAAATGTAGAGTCCATCATCAAAAAAAGGAGCAAGATTGATGATAGTGAATGCTGTGGCTGTCTCGGCATGCAGGCTACCAGCTGGACTGTTAGCTGTCATATAAATACTTCGGGTTTTTTGAAAAAATACTCATGGTAACTTCTTGAAAACATTTTTCTCATTTCTGGAGTCACACTCTATGAATTGTAAAGTCATAGTAATGTGCTCCTAGGCCAGGAATTGTTTAGAGTCAGGAGTAGAGCTGGTAGATATTTTTCACTTGAAAACAATTTTTTGATGAAAAATGGCCTCTTTTGTGAAATCCTCTGTATTTAATGAAAAACAGAAAGCAAATATGTTCTTTGACTCTAAGTTAAGAGTAAATATCATCCCAAGGCAGTGTGAGCTCCACATGAAGGGAGAAATCAAAGAGTGGGAAAGTGTACACACTCCCTAGAGCTTCTTTCACTCAGAACCTGTCATTTCCTCCATAGGGGTGCTTAATTTAAACTGAAGCAGGATACGAATCTTGAATACAGAGGAAAATAACAGTTACAGGAGGAAGTCTACAGCTGTTGAACGCCTTATCGGAGAACATCAGCTAAGGGCTGAGTATAGTTGTCTTCAGATCTGGAGTACGTGGCCTACCTGTTCGAAAGACTTGCCCATGCAATGATACCTTCTAGGTACTTTTCATTTTAGTGTTACTCATAGTATTCTGGTGATTCTGGAATATTTATGATCTGACGTCTGTTCCCAAAGACAGTGAGCTGTGGCTGAGGCATTTTTCAGTCTAAACATAATTACCTTCAAGTTGTCATTGTTTCCTGATGTGCTTAGTCTCTATTTAGAGCTAGTAATAAGCTAGATTCCTCTCTATCATTTAAGTATTTGTGTAGTAAATTGTTTTGGAGTCGTATGTCATTGAACATCTCTATGCTTAAACATACGTGAACTCTCAAGGACTAAATTTAATGACCAATATCATGCTTTGTAGAGGCTGTCAGCCTTGTGTTGTACAGGGGAGTTTGTTTATTGACCGGCTTCGTGCTTGATTCCTTAAGCATATAGTGGAAGAGAGACTCATACTGTGACTGATTGCATTTTACTGATGTACTCTTATAAGCTGATGTCTTAATTACATTACTTGTCAAGGTGAAGGGTTACAGACAGTCCCCAGAGAGACAGATATGCTGAACAGGACCTCTGGTGACTTGGGGCTTTCTTATGGGAAGCTTATCCCAGAGAAAGGTCCCTCCTTAGAGGAGCAATAAACAGAGGCCATGGATCATCTAGGAATTTAGCTGGCAGCTCTGACAGCTGTGAAATTGTCCTATCAGCAATGTCATTGAAGGGAGCACCACACAGGTCCTGAAATGGAGCCAAATGACTGGGTATACCCTGTTGGACCTAATTTCCAAGTACTTGTTCCTGAACTGAGTAACTTCTTCCCTAATGGTGCATCATGTTGGAATAAACTTAATACTTTGCCCTTAAATTTGGTCTGGTCAGACAGCACTGGGAATCTTCTGCCTGAAGGATAAATGAACACAGGGACCGTGTGCTCCCACAGAGGTTGTCCTGCACCCACTGCAGGCATAGGAGTCCTCTCTGTTCTGCAGGACTATCCTCCACTAAATTGCAAGGAACCAGACATGGTGTGTCTGGGAAGGGAAGTCTCACTTGGTAAGCAGTAGCCACAGCTCGTTGGCAAGCAATAACAATCCTAGAAGAGGGTTAGTAACTTGCCATTGACTTTATTTTTCCTTGACTCCTAGTCTAATAGCACCTCTGATGTCCAAGGCCCTTTCATCTGCATGAGATTGAGTGTTAGATAGCCAGTGGAGGCGTAGGGCCTTATAATAGTTGTGCTAACACACATTTCTGCTGTGCTCCATGATGAGTTTAGTTCAACATGGCTTGAGGGTCATGGTGTTTATTTTTTATTTCCTTCTATTTATTCTGACTTTAAAAAAAATACATTTTATTGATTTATAATTTTTTGGAAGAGAGATTCTTGTATTCCTTTTAGCCTGGAATGTCACTCCCAGTAAGTGCAAATAAAAGAAGCATTTACACACAACTGTGTTTTCTGCTATTTTTGACCACCATTCTTTAACAGTTATTTTTCTAACTTTTTCTTCAATTTTTTTTTTAACTGTGAGGTGTTGATGTCTTACCGCCAGAACCGAGAGGGAAGAGATTCTGAGTTTAAGGGCTCTACCAAGAATCAACCCAACCCTGAGGAGTCAAGGATGCTGCTGAACCTCAGCCTGCCTGAAGTGTAGATATGTGCCCAGCCTCAGATGGAAGAAGGAACAGTTGCAACTAAATGACAAAGCTTATTGGTATCAGCTAAGTGGGGATGATTTCTAAAGCTTGAGCTGCAGATTTTTTTTTCAGTTCAAAGCCTCTCTTTGATTTGCCCATCACCATCTGAAATTTTCACCTATGGGACTAACATTTTCAAGCCTGACCAGTGGGCAGATTTTTTAAAAAGTGTGAGAAAAATGATTTAGCAATTCCAGAGCATGAGGAAAAGTGCAAACCCTATGCTTTCTGACTCTATAAAGAAGGACGGAAGTGCTCTAGTGGCAAAACAGCTGCATGACTTCACATGAGACAGAAAAATCTTCTTCACTAAAGACAAAAGTTTGTGAGTGTCCTGATGAAAATTGATTTGCTTTTGTCTGAATAGCAAGCACTCAGAAATCACACTTGATCTAGACTCAGTTAATTTTAAAGAGCTCTTGTGGTACTCTTAATAACAAACGCCCACTGGAGCCTTTGCAGTGTTCATTGTGTTTCCTGTATATAAATTACTTTCATGAGCTGTTTGTCTGGCATATGCAGTAGTGGAGGGCACTGTACATGTGTATGTGAAGTGGAGGAAATGGTATGGCAGAAGTAGGCAGGTTTCATTGGTGCTGTAGTGTTATGATCGCTGTTTTAATAATTGCCTTGGCATTCTTGAGGATCAAAATGCTACGGAAATACAAGTTATAATGTAGTTATATAAAATTAGAGCGGCAATAAAAATGAGAGTGGGCTAGCTGCAGGAGAGGATACATGAGAAAACAATTCCTAAACTGAAATGTGGATTAAAGGTTCATTTAAGCAGGTTGCTATGTAACTCTGGAGTGACCACAAGCATGTTAAGGCAGCATTCAGCTCCTCTGTAAAACATTTGCTGGTCCACAGGAAGAGTTTGTTGCATTAAGTAATTTATGGGGTGCTAAGAAGTTCCTTAAGCTATTATTAAAAACATACAAAATCTTCCCTGGTTAGGACTCTAGTAACTCAGACTTCTAACTAAGCAGAACTGATAGGGCAGGCCTTTTGATGTTTAATGAGTTCTGAAGCAGATGTGAGATGTGATAGACAGGGGAGCTGGGGTGATTTAGTGCTCATAGAACAAAATGATGAGATCCCCTCCTGAAAAAGAAAATGTAGCGAAAAAGGACAGTTCCCCCCCCCTTTTTTCACCCCCCCTCTTCCTTCTCAGTGCATGTGTTTTTGATTTCCTCACCCCGTGCCTCTCAGTGCTGGCTCGTTTCCATTCAAACACACACAGAACACTGAAAACTAATTAGCCCTGGATGCAGCCACAGGAAGTTAGCCTGCCAAGTCCCCTTTCCCCCACAATTCCTCAACTTTCTCAGCTCGCCTCAGGCCAAGGGCCTTGCACTGGGCCTCTCTGTGTAGGTTGCCAGGTCTAATTTTACAATTTCCCTTCACCTTATCAAGTGTGCCCCAGGCCCAACAAGGGGGAAAGGATCAGAGCCAGTGTTGTGTTGTGGGCCTTTCTCCCCCACACCCAGTCCCCACCCACCTCTTTTCTTTTCTGCATCAATTTTGGGAGTCTTGGTCATATCTAGTTTCAGTGTTGACTTGTTAATCCGACCTTTGCTAATGGTTTTTAAAGGAACCAAAGAGAACTTCACCATCCTGTAAAACTTGAAAGTCCCTCCTCTCCAAGAGTTTTCTCCAAGGTTAACAAATTGTCCCGAGAGCCAGAGGACTACAGGTGTCAACCATTTTCAGGCATCTCATTTCAAAGCAGAGCCCACCACAATCCCAATGCGAGAAGCCAGAGTCTGATTAGAAGAAAGCAGCAGGCTGGATGCCAGCCTACAGTGGGCAGAGTCATGACATGTGCAACTCAACTGGAAAATACCAGCATGGCTGCAAAGTTATGAAGGTCTAGAAGCATATTTGGGTTTTCTTCTTGGTTCTTATGCTCATGTCTTATTGCTGTGTGACACTTAGCAAAAGTCACTTCAGCTCTTTCGACATCCCTTTCTAGGCGGGTGATAAAATGACATAATCTCTACAGATAGTACTTTGAGCTTTGTGGATGAAAGGCACTAAAGTACATGACAGCTGTTATCAAATCTCAGCAGAGAGTGGTGAAGAAGGAAAAACATTGGGCAACTGAACTGCCCTCTTCCTTCTTCTGTGGTGTAGATAAGTGGGAACTGATGGCCTTGTTGGACTGTTGCCCATCCAATCAGGTGTCCAGATCCCACATGATCTAGAACAGAGTCTTCAGAGAAAGACTTGAAGATTCTGTGGTACAATGGGCGAGAAAAGAGAAGAGGCGAATTTGACCTTGTTGTCCAGTGCCATTCAGATCTCCAGCACTTAGGAAGTGGCATAAGCCCTCAAGTACAAAATGTTTGCTGTTGTTGCCTGTGACAACTGTCGATGTTCTTGGGAGCCACATAAATATCTGGTCCTTTTTTATTGCTGTTAGGTTTTGAGCTGTTCCAGTTTCCCAGAGCAATGAGTTCCACAGTGTAATTGCATGTTGTTGAACAATATCCTTTCTCCATAGATGTACTCTGTGAATATCTGGAGAAACCCGTGCTACATCTGCTGGTGCTGCAGCTGCGCTGTAGACAGAGAACTCCAGCTTGCATGGCTGGAGAGGGTGGTCATCTGGGAATCAGCTCTAGATGAACTCAGAATTTGAAAACAACCTGAAGAAAAATGTTAAGTACCGTGCTGGGAGGGGCTGCTGTAGGAAAGGAATGAGATCCTATTCTTGTTTCATTCTCCTCTAATGCAAGACTTGAGAAGAGTTCTGTGTGAGTTTTGTAGTCACATTACATTTTAAACACATTTATCATCTTGCCTTTGATTTCCATGAATGTTCTTCCTGTAAAGCAGGTGGTGGCACCTGATACACCGTGTGTGGAACCATGACTGCCACCAGTCTCTTTTTGCAGCCTGTGAAATGCCTGTTATGATGATTTATTTAACATTTTGTACATTTTAGAGACAACCCAGTTTTGGAGAAGTGACTTCACTGCACAGCCATGCTGTTCTGGAGCAGAGATCAAACGGGAGCACAGAAATGTGATGTTCTAGACTCCAATCTGGAGCATTCTTAAGTGTGTGGCAAGTAGCATGTGAGTAGTCCGTTTAGATGAAAGGGACTACTCTGGTGACTGCCGTAATGCTATGTTCAAGTAGCTTACTGAACGCAGGCATCCTAGATAATTTTTGGGGAAAAAATCCCAAACTCTTTTCTGTGGATGCAGACAACCCTGTTAATCTGATTTCAGGGATGTCAGTGGCATTTGTAGCATTAGCTCTGTCGGGCAGAGTCTGTTTTTTCCGCTGTATCTGGACATGGCAAAAGTGGCCCCCAGTCTGCTTGGTGTGTCCCTGTTACAACTCTACAAATGTAAATTTGGCAGGATGGCAGAACTAGCAGCCCTCTAGTTGACCTGTACACTCTTCCTCCGGCTCCAGGTTGTAACACTTCTCAGAGTACTTGCGAGAAAATAGCCTCTTGTTTTTTTAATCTTTGCCTGAATGTCAGGACTCTAGTCCAAGATCATCACATTGCTATTGGTTGTTCTGAAGAAATCTGTAAATCCCAGTGAGAACTAAACAGCAGGACATGGCATCTTAAAAGAACAAAATGAAGACCAAAGCAGTTTTTATGCAAATATCTTTATTTCTTGTAGCAGGAGCAGAGCAATGCAGAAAATGGAATGTTCAATAAAAATTATTTCTGACTCTTGTTCTGAAGTTTTCTGAGAGGTATTACCAGACATAAAGACCCACAATTCTGGAATCACACATGCATGCAGTGTGTCTATTTTCTGAGAGTGGATGCCTCTAATTCAGCTCATTTTTCAGAACTCTTCACTTGTCCTGAAAAGCAAAAGGAAGAAAACAAAAGTCTAATATAAGAAGTTGGCTTGCTTTCATACCTGTGAAGTCAAAAAAGAGCTTATATGTTGCTAGAGTTCTAGCAGAATGAGCTCATATGGCTGGTCTTAAGAGCTATGACATGGATCTGATTGCAAGTGGAGCTAGCTAAAAAATTTCCATCCAACATTTCCTTTGTAAAAAAAAAAGGGGGAGAGTTTCTACTGAAAATGGAAGATTCCTTAAAATAATCTTCTTTAAGTAGTTCACATACTCTTTTTAAAACGTAAACCCAAAATTTTAGAGTGCAATTTCAGAGTACTGTGGGGCCAGGATTTGTCAGCTTTTGTCAGTTGTTCAAAAATCTGTGTGTTTGTTTTTCTTTTCTTTTCTTTTCTTTTCTTTTCTTTTCTTTTCTTTTCTTTTCTTTTCTTTTCTTTTCTTTTCTTTTCTTTTCTTTTCTTTTCTTTTCTTTTCTTTTCTTTTCTTTTCTTTTCTTTTCTTTT
>Ga0065711_1041112_pt1 | contig 16405 bp, 9 predicted proteins | sample Hoacrofraction12_FD_59098 | JGI IMG/M metagenome (GOLD analysis project Ga0065711, IMG submission 59098) | Hoatzin crop microbial communities from Cojedes, Venezuela - Epithelial fraction 12 v2 (version 2) | ecosystem: Host-associated > Birds > Digestive system > Esophagus > Crop | place...
GAGCGCGGCGCCGGCCGCGGCGAGGGGCCCGCCATGTTCTCCAGGGCGTTCCGGGTGAGATCCAACACCGCCATCAAGGGGTCCGATCGGTGAGTGCCGGGCCGGAGCCCCCCGATCCTGCCTCCCGCCCCGGCGGGCCTGCAATGGCGCCGGGCTCGGGGCGGGCAGGGAGCTGTGGCCGCTGTCACCTCGGGTTTGTGACCGACGTAATCGACCGGTCGGAGTATGAACGGCGCGTTTTGCTTGAAGGCGCTGCCGTAATTTAACGAATTGCTGTGGCGAGGCCTAGGCGATCCTGCTTGACTTGTGTCTCGTTACTCGCGTGGCGATGCTCGGCTGACTGGCCGGTGGCTTCGGTTCGCTTGGTGCCTCGGAACGACCGCGCCAGCCCGCCTGGTGCCGGGCACCGTGTCCGAAGCATGAAGGAAATCGGGGGAGTGGGAGTCTGCGGGTGACGGGCCGGGCTGAGCCTCCCAGGCTGCTGCTCAGGAGCTCGGAGCAGTGGTGGAATCAGGGCAGAAGGGAGGCGAGGACAGCAGCAGGAGCTGTAAGCAGGGGTTTGAGGAAGGATATGAGCAGAGCAAGCCTGTTGGGCCTTTTGCCGATATTCTTCCGGCATGCGACTGTCTCATTTGTAAACCTGCACAAAAATGCTTCAGATTATCTTTTGTGAAAAAGTGGGAATCTCGTGAACAGCCAACAAAATAGTAACTACTGATCTAGGAGTTATTTTGACGGGTAGTCTAGACAACTTTGTAACACATTTCTGATCATATCGTTACAGGAGAAAACTACGAACTGATGTTGCAGCGGCTTTTCCTAACCTTAGTGCTGAACAGTTGACTGAGTTTATTCCAAACAAGGAAGAGCTTAATGTCATCAAAATATACTCTCACAAAGGGGAGGCCGTCACTGTTTACATGAATAACAGGAACCCAATACTGTTTGAAATTGAGAAGGCTCTGTATCCAACAGGTACGGGGAGTGGATGGAATCATCCTCTTTACTTACTGGGCACCAGCCTTTCCCCAAAAGATTTCCTTGTGTCTTTCTTATGTACTTATCCTGTCGCTATGGTATCGGTACATTTATTCTACCAACATCTTCATGAAATCAGTGGCATTTCTGGATTCTTTCTGCAAAAAAGGAAATTCAGATGCGGAGAGGTTAGAAACCAGGAAACAAATCTTTTAAGTCATAGTTTAGCAGCTTAGCCCCTTTTCTTTTAAACACTGCATCCATCCCCAGCCATTCTTCCCTGTTGGAACTGCATTTTAGCTCAGAGTGTTCTTGCTTTAGGGAAAATAATGCAAACATTTATCTATATCCTTTGTAATAATTCACAGGATAAACTAGCAGTTTATTTTTCTCCATCACATCTACTAATTATTGTAGGATTGTTCTGACTTCAGATTTCTTGATTACCCGAGTAACAGGAGAGTGTTTAGCTGTGGTTAGTATTGTACTGCGTAGTCTTAAAGCTGGGAAGAAGCAACAGCTGGAGAAGTTTCTAATGATGCATCTTTAAATTTGGTTCTGTTTTGGGACAGTGTACACGCTGTGGGTCTACCCAGATCTTCTCCCTGCTTTTTCAACATGGCCCGCTGTGCTACCGAAACTAGCAGGAGGAGCAGGTAAGAGGACAAGAACTTTGTCACACTGCATTGCAAAGAGGAGTTGCCTTCAGGGCTTTTCTGATGTTATCTTTCCCAGTGGTAAAAATGTACCTGAAACAAAAAAGTATAAAGAAGAAGTACGCAAAAGTAATTCATGGTGATGTCCTAAAAAGGAAAATAAATTATCTGCAAAAAAGTTGGTGAATGAAACAAAGTAGGTTAAACTGTTTACATGTAGTAACCTGTTCTATGTGGGAGTCTCAGATTTGGAAATATCTTCTCGGGGTGATCAGCAGCTCTGAACTGGGACGCAGAGCTGCCTGTGTCATTGATCTGCCTTCTTTATAACTTTCCTTGAGCAGCTGAGTTCCTTTGCTGCCACCCTGCTTCCTTTCAGTTCAGAGGTGAACAAGCTTATCCTATGGATAAGAAGTGAGTTTATAGTGGAACCTGCAATTGTAATTGCTGTCAAGTAAATTGTGGATTGTGCAGGTGAGGTTGGATTTAAATTCCTAGATTACTGGCTCTACCACCCAATTATGGATCAGGACTAACAAGAAAGGAGTCTATATTCTGGAACCTGCTTTGGATGCAGTTCAGACTCATGAGAATCAGGTCTTTAGAAACTTAAATTGCAGAACTGCTCAACCAGAAAAAAGATTAAATTGCAGCCACTGCAGCCTTAGTCTGTAAATGGAAGCGTACATGTAGGAAGAGATGTCTTTTTGCCATTACACGGTATCTAAGGTAGAACTCGGGTCCCTCTGCTTACTTTGTTTGCTTTTGGGAAAATAAAGTGCTTGAATGTGTAGCTGTGTTAGACATCTGAGCAAGCCTTGCAGCTGACTTGTAGTGACCTAGTTTCTGGGGAAAAATAAAAAGTCTTGCTAAGGGGGGGAGGATGTTGATGAAAGAGGGCTGCAGGTCATTCATCTCCCATGGCAACCAGGCTACCTCTGCTACCATCCAAAGATAAGACGCTGGTCACCGAGACAATGGCCAACAAAGGCAGAGAGAGCTAGAGCCACATCTCAGAAAGCAGAGGAAAGGCATGAGACTGGCCAGTGCTGCAGACATGGAGGGACCGTTCAGCTACAAAGAGGAGGAGCAAGGCAGTGCTATTCGTGGTACCTGTTCCGTGAATTCAAATATCTCCTGTCTGCCCTAGTTACTTACATAATACACACATGCTACTTACCTTGTCACGTTAAGGTCTTCATGTGATTGCTGTCCTCAGAGATGTGGAGCCTTGGTTGCAATTGCAGAGTTCATTCTGGATTTGCTGAAAGTAGTTGTGACAGTGAACGGGAGGAAAAAAATATCGTCAGCTGCTTCAGCATGCACATTAAATCTATGATGCTGAGAAAAAAATTAGATGCCTGCAAAAACAAGTTGTGGAACACAGGTCAGTCCATGAGGCTGCAAGCTCTAGACAATTACAGCTGCTATGAGGGAGAGCAGATGCTCGTTACATAATTTGGTGATGATGTGATGCCGTACGTGCGTCATGGAAAGCTGTTCTTTGCTCACATGCCAGTCTCTTCCTCCCAGGTACGGAAAGCAGAAGGAAGCATGCAAGAAGCTGTGCTGTTTCTGTCCAGATAGCAAGGAGATGGTTGAAGCTGCTTCCTCACGCGGAGGAGAGTTCACAGCTGAGCCCAGCTATTGTGTCAGATCAGGAGGGGTGCGTCAGCAGCAACAAATTTTAGGCAATTCTCTCTTCAGGGAGAGAGCTGCTGGGAGAACCTACCCTTGGGACAGGGAAGAGTAGCTGGATAGTTCCAGACACATCTCCTTGTTCCTTTCTCTTTCTGTGTCATTAATGAAGAGTAATGCTGTCTAGGCTGGGAGCCCACGCCTTTCTGTTAAAAACAGTTCTCCCTTCGGGCCTGACAGGACAAGGGGCTGAACACGCTTAGCTCTTCTGCAATTTTTGGGGATGTGCCCAGCACCCTTGTGAATTGGATCCCTTACTCCACAGGGTGGTGGCAAGAAGTGCTGCCTTACTAGGAGAAACAGACGATCGTGTTTTATCTGGCATGCACTCAGCTGTTAAGAGGCTTGTGTTTTTGCTGAGTAACAGGAGGGATGGGGGTGGAGGAGGCAGTGGCCGAGTCTTTCATGGGGAAATGGATGTGCTTTATTCTTCAGATCTGATGCTGCCAGGAGTTGTAGTGCCATCTTCTGGTTTTCCTCAAGTGGAGCAGGGCACGCTCTGTGCTGTCACCCTCTTGGGCAACAGGTACGGAGGACTCTTTGTTCATATCTTCTTAGAAACTGAAAATGAAGCTATTCTTTCCAAGAAGACTCTGGTGGTTTTGAGGGAATAAAAGCAGAATCGTTCTGGTGCATTTGATGCACTGAGGACCTACACCGTGGAAAACACAGCAGGAAAAAAAAAATCCACTTGAATGTCTGGGTTAGGATTTGTTTGAGCTTAGGTGGGAAGCTTTGCAAATTGGTTCTCTTGGACCTGTGGGTGCACGACTGGTAGATTTATTTTGAAAGAGAGTAATTTTTTTAACAAAAGATTGCATTCTACACAGTTGTCTCTTTGTCTATGAGGAAATACAGAGCAAGGGAGCAGTGCTAAAGCTGCTGTTTTTTTCCCCCCACTGCTAGTCTCCTTTGGCCGTGCTTATGCTTCTTGTACTCTTATAAAGTGAAGAATTATTGTGTCACTGCACAACCTTCACATCACCGTCACAGCTGCACAAATCGTTGGGATTCTTTGGAAAACTTTATGTACCAGAAAGATGGGACAAAGCCAGAAAATACCTAGATGCTTTGAAAAAAGCAGGTTATAAATAAGAAGGATGACATACAAGAAATTCATTATATCACAGTGGCACAGTCTTTCTTTGTCCAAGTAGCACGGTGTGTTTGTGCTGTCCTGCTGGAATACTCCCTTCTTTTCCCAGAGCTCCAGTAGCAGTTGCAGTTGCCACGATGTCCACTGCGGAGATGCTGGCTGCTGGAATGAAAGGGAAGGGCTTTGCTGTGTTGCATACTTACATGGATCACCTCTGGTGGGTATATTGCCAGGCGTTTGGATTCAACTAGTCTGCTCAGTTTTAAATTAAGATGCATGGGGGGAACATAGAGTTTATGGAGGAAGATGAGTTAAAAATAAATCTGATGGTATTGAGAATGCAGAAAATGATCCATGCAACTGCCAGTGCCTTTTATCAAGGTGATATTTGTTCATGCCGTGTCGGTTTCAAGGCAGTAAACAGAAAACTATGTTATACTTTTTCTTCCTTTTATAGGGAATATGGTGACAAATCTTGTCCTCCTACCTTAGCTCCCTTGGTAACAGATTCTGCTGAGAAGGAGAGTGCTGAGGATGAGGAAGAGATGGAGGGGAAAGAGCCTGTCATCAGCTTCTCCACTGACCCACTGCAGCGCGTGGACGTTGGTGATTTGAGCCTGAAGGAGCGAGACAGCTGTGCAATACTGATAGGAAAGGAGGAACTCGGTGAGAACAGAGCTGCAGGAACAGCTGAAGATGCCAGCACAGAGGTGCAGCAGGAAGCTGAAGACAGCAGGACTCCACAAGGTATTTTTGCGTACAAACGGAACCAGACTATGCCCTTTCGATGTGCTGAAGCCCATACCCACGATCTAGATTACTGGGCATTCTGGAGAGCCCACTGCGAGAATGGGGTAGAGACAGTTCTGTGCGGTCTGAAAGACCCAAGTGCCCTGTTCTGAAAGACAGACTACTCGTGGCTTACTTGTCCTCTTTCTCCCTGCAGAGCAAATGGATGCATTATTTAATCAGTGCTTTTTTCATGCCTTAAAATGCAAAGTAAAGAAGTCGGATCTCCCTCTACTCACCAGCACATTTCTGCGCAGCCATATGTTCTCATGCTGGTATGTGATAAGAAGATTGTCTTTGGATTTGCATGCTGGCTTTTTGGCTTTAAAACTGTGGAGATTGAGTGTGATATTTAGGATGAAGTTTTTGACTCAAAAGCAAAATTCGGTCCTTATCAAAGATTATCTAAGATTATGCTCACTTCTTACGTCAAATACTTTGGTTGTCCAGACCAGGATACACACTTGGTGGCTAACTTGAGTTGGCTGACATTTGTTTCAAGATTGCTTAGTCACTTAAATGGCTGTTTGCCTACCCACAGGAGCATCAGCACTAGTTTCACTCGTCGTGTTCTATTTATTAGCTTGTTTGAAGTAGTTCTTTCTGTGTGTGGTTCGTATTTCCGCTGTTAAGAATCTTCTCGCTTAAGTAGCAAGATTTAAGAAGAAATGAAGGGTAACTTATAACTAAAGAGCTTTTAAAAAATCCATTTATAGCCCTGCTGGACAACAACTGGACATAAAGAAATCAAGCTATAAGAAGGTGAGATTTTTCTGTTTGGGTTTTTTTGCATTAATTTAAATAAGAAATGGAAGGAAAGAAAAAGTTTGAAGTCAAAATTGTGGAAGTGTTAATAAAGCAAGCAGACAAGCAAAAAAACCTAGAAGCTGTTCTTAAAAGCCAGGTTCTTTTTCTCAGCTCTGCTCCTTTGGGATCCAGGGAGAAGTCATTGTCCTGAAAGCATGAGCATTGATCTGCTTTGAATGCAGCGAATGCTGTCTGCCACTGTATACTGCGATAGCTGTTAAAGGGTTCTGATCTCGTTGGACACTGCAGCTACTTGCAAGAAGAGGCCATTCCTTTTCTAAAGCTGTTAACGAACAAAACATGGAGAGAAAGGAGATGATGTTGTCCCTGATGTGTAGATGACAAGCAAAGACAAAGTGCATTGCCAAAGATCTCACAGTAGTCCCTATGAGATGTACTGGGATTTGGCTAAGAAGGTCGCAGAGCAAACAGAAGGCAGACCTACTAAGGAACACTTGCTTACTCTGTTTTAGAGCAAGACAGAGGTACTCACTGCTCCTTAGCAATTGCTGTGTTTAGAGAAGCAAAGGTGTGGGGTCTCTGGGTTGTTTTTTTTTTTAAAGAAATTTTTCTGATTTAGCAAGTAACTTTGGGGCAGTCAGAAACTCATGAACAGGAATTTAAAATGCTTGTCTCTACATTTCTGATTGTTGCTTCCTTCAGTTCTCTAAATTCCTGCAATGTATGCAGCACCAGAAGATCTTACAAGTGAAGGAGCTGAACAAAGGCGTGGAGAGCATCGTGGAAGTGGACTGGAAACATCCAGAGTACGTAGAATATTATAGTCTATAGAAGAGTTGGTAAAGAAGGCAGTGGAATCTGCTACTTCCAGCTCTATGACCTATACTCTGCTTGAATTCCCATTCTGAATAGCTGTAGCAGCCCTCATTTCCTAATCTTAGTATGCTGTGAGGGGTTTTATACACTGCTTCTATACAACATTGCTTATGTTTCCTGCTCTTGTAAAGTTCTTCCACATAAACTATGTCATTCCTTCTTTACTCAGTGGCACTGAGCATGCTTAAAGTCTAATGATAGCATCGTGATTTCCACCTTTCCTTTCTTGTTAGTTGTGCATTCATTGATAGAACTGAAGATCAGAAAGGACTGTTGAATGACCTGAGGGTTGCATATGGCTCTTTATCCTTGTAGTGGGTGTACCAATTTTCCAGAGAAACATTTCTGAAATGTTGAGGAGGATTCAGTTCATTGCAGTTTGTCGCAGTGTTACAAGGACAAATTTCTGGCTTCCAGTTTGGATGCACATAAGAGAGTTATAGCATCAAGCCTGTTAGCAGTCACTAAAAAGCACATTCTTTTGACAGCGTCTTGATAGTTTGTGTGGGTTTCTTTGTTGTTGTTGGGGGAAGGGAGGCAAGAAGGTTTGAAATCCAGCAGGCAGTTTTCTGTCTATTTAACAGTGACTATAATGGTATGGCTGGTTTATGCCCTTCCAGCTTAAGCAGGTCTTCCCCTCCCCATTCCATCAGTGTGCTGGGACAACTCATTGTTCAGCTTTGAAGTGAACTTACCTGTCTAAACAATAACTTCAATAAAAAGATGACACTGCTGCTGTCATGAAACTAGTCTGAGAATGTCATACAGGGTGAAATCGAGCTCTTTGCAAAATCAGGAGCCAAAGTCGTAATCTCAAAAAACTAAGAAAGAAAAAGAATTGCTGTCTTTTCCATTACACATATTGATTTGCATGAATACTCTCACCCTTTCAGTTACTTATTACCCAGTTCCTCTATATCTGCATTTCCATTATCTTTCTAAGGATTAATAGTTGCCTCACATCAAGAATGTCCCACTCGTTCCTTCTGCATATCGGCACTTTAGCTCTCGCTTGGCATTTCCCAGCGGGCCCAGTGCTTCCTGTTGTATAACGTCTCCTTGGCAACTAATGGAGCAGAGAATATTTCTGTAGATATAAGCATATCTTGTCTTCTGCATTTGGGAAGAACCAGAATTACTTTGACTTTTTGCATTAACTTTCTCTCACCAGGAGACAGGCATACTCATACTCAGCTTGTCAATTCTCTTACCTTTATGCATGAAATCTGCAGCTCTGATCAATGAAACGAGATTCCAGCTCCTGCACTGGTATGGTTCTTCCCCCTCTTCCAGAACTGTCTTTTATCAGTGACCACTAAAGAATAATTTCAGCTTTTAAATGTCTGTACATTTGTGGAGACTGCAGTTCGGGGGATTTTCAAAATTTAATTCTAGCTGTTCTGTGGAATGGGACTGCATTGTTTGAATTATGGCAGTTGTCTCTAATTACAGGAGCCAAATACGCTTAGAATAGCCAGAGACATTTACTTTTTCCCCAAAATATAGGGCTTTACTCAAGCGTGGAAAGTGTTCAGTATCACCTGAGTTAAGGTGCCTATTTATGTGTATCTTTGAAATGTGCAAGGGCAAATTTAGTAATTGCAGCTAAGGCTCTAAAGTACTGTTCTTTCATCATGTCCTGTAATCCACAGACACAGGACCCCACCGCAATGGAATGCGTCTGGAGGAACCGATAAACTATCCAACAGACCAGAAAGCTTTTTGCGTGACTCTGCTAGGTTTTAGTTTCTCAGTGAAATGGAAATGATACGTTTCAATCCCTTTCACTCACACCAAATAATTCTCATTTCAGCATTAAAGCATTTACAGTACCTGAAGGATTTTCTTCAGCCTCTGCTGCCCAAGAGAGCAAGAGTGAAGACAGAGAACAAGTGTACCATGCTCCTGAAATCATTCCACTTTATGGGGTCTCAACAAAAATGCTACCACTCTTTCAGGAGTCTGGACACAGGTAAGCACTAGAAAAGTACAAAACAAACATTGTTACGTGACGAGAGAGACTAACAAACCTATGCTGTTACCATTTTGTTAGCCCTCATGGGGAGGGCCCTGCGATGCTGTCAAGGAAAGTGATGGGAATCAAGAATATATTAATTGCTTCACAAAGGGAAGAAAGTTAAGAGGCTGTGACAAATGCATTCAGCAAGTACTCACATCACTTCTCCCACAGCTAAGGAGGTGATAGCTCAAGTGTCAGAACTGATACATTTTACTTGGATTGCTTTAATTTGCCATTGGGTAAGGCATATTCTGCCCACCTGCAGTATGGCTTACTTAAAAGAGGAAACCCAGATAATTTTAAAAACTCACTTGCCTCCTGGTGTCCTAATCTTGCCTGTTTTGATGTAGTTTACATAGCACTCAGTGGCAGCCTTTCTTCAGCTCAGCACTTTTGTACAAAGTTATCCACAGTCCCCTGAGGTTAGGGGTGCCATTAGGGTCATCGCCCCCAAACTAGGCACCAAGAGTCTCTGTAATTCCTGCTGTCAGCCTTTTATCTGGTGTACAGCAGCTGAGGTGTAACGAGAAATCACTTCCTAGCAGATGTATTTCAGTATTGAGCTGTCACTACCAAATACAGTTGCTGTCTTCTGTCCTAGTGACAGACCTGAACACCTAACTACTTAAAGCAGTAAGTTTAAAAGTTTTCTTTTTCTTTAGAAAAGGCAGCATCCTCTCAAGCAGTGAGGTGAGAAGCATCGTCATTAACTATGTGAAGACTAACGAGTTGGTTGATGAAACAAACAAAAAGTGAGTAGGCATGGAAGTTGTCCTACCCTGCTTCTGCGGAGATGCTGAATGAGAGGAAAAAAATGTGAACTTGTTTGCATGTAATGCGTGGTTTTGTTTTGTAGCTTTGTAAAGGTGAATGCCATTCTGTGCGACTGCCTGTTAGATAAATCGGAACAAGATGAAATCTCAAACCTGAAGTGGGATGACCTCTTGAGCAGGTGACTTTTCCCAGTGTAGCGTTTCAGAACTACACTGATCTATTGCATCAACTCAAAGCCACGTGTTACTGGAGCTACTTAAGTTGCAGCTTTCTACTGGTAACACAAAAAAAAAAATGCCAAGAGACCTTCACTTGAAGAATCTCTCACTCTTTAGCATTTAACAAGCATCTAGCATTAACTGGTGTTGTTGGGGTTTTTTTTTAGTTTACCTGCTAAGCACTTACCAGGGAAAGCTTCCTGAACAAACATATTTGTAAAATGATAAATAGATAGCTGAACATGCCCTTTTTAGGCAATGGTAGTCAGTCATCCTGCTCTTTATGGGCAGCACAGCTTCTGCGTTTATAATCTAAAGCAGCCTTTCGGGTCCAAGAGGCCTCAGTATCTGAGACAAGACCACTGTTTCCATATACCGAAAAACTTTGCCTGACTATCCCCAATGTCTTACCTGCCTTGAGCTTCTTCACCGCCCAGTGCTTCTGAGGCACCTCTGGCAGCTTCCTTTACTTCTGAAGCCAAGCTTGCTCCTGTGACAGTAACACAGTTTATCCTGAATTTTAGACTGAAGTTGCTTCACCGATCTGTGAACAATAGCTTACAGACAAAATTAAAGAAGGTTTTCCTCTACAAGAACCAATTTGTAGAATTTTACCAGTGACAATCTAAGCTATAGATTTTGCGAGTCAGGAGACTGGTTTTCTTTTTAGTCAGTCCCTTTCTTTAAATAATAGCTAGGATGCAAATCTTTACATGAGATCATCATGCCTTATCTTCTTAAGATACAAATTCTTCTCACACATAGAATCTTGGCTTTCATGTAGTCTCAAAAACTTGTGAGAGGCTGCAGTGGAAAAGCATAGTTATCATCAGCCTTGCTGTACTATATAGACTAATTGGATGTATAAACTTCGTTCAGGTGCCTTGAACGACTGCAGCCCCTACACCAGGTGACGTTTTCTGGACAAGAACCTGTTGTGAGGAAAGGAAACATTGAGCCCATCGACATAACCATAGCACAGAGATCGTCAAATAAGAAGGTAAAGAGAGAACTAAAATTGGGGGTTTTGAGCAGACGCCCAGATTCTGAGAGCAGCCCCTGCAGCTCGTTTTTCTGGGATGAACGGGACACGACTTGCTAATGCCTACAGCAGTGATGTCTGCAATGATTATTAAATCCTGTAGGTGACAATTATCAAGAACCTGGAGCTGTACGGTCTAGACCCACAGTGTGTGGCCAACATTCTGCAACAAAAAGTACAAGCCAGTGCCACCATCGCCCCAGTACCAGGAACAAAAGACAGAGTTCAGGTCCAGATCCAAGGCAACCAAATCCATCACCTGGCCAAGATGCTGCTAGGTAAGTCTGTTCTGGAACTGGGCCGGGACTGGTGACAGCAAGGGGATTTTAATTCTTGAGCTCTGAATATTTACCTGAAGCGAACTCTTGGTTATGTTGTAGAAGAATACCAGCTACCTCGGAAATACATTCAAGGCCTTGAGAAGGCCCCCAAGCTTGGCCGGAAGAAGTAAGAGAAAAATCTACTGTAAGAACTACTCAGATCTCATTATTTATAGGAGTGTTCTGCCAACACATCAAGGATAATGTACAGGCCCTATTCATTCAAAAATGACTCCTGGATGTTTACAAGGTCTAGGATTCACCCAAATAATAATATTGCTCCAGTTGTTCATTTTTTCATAAAAATAAAACGCTGAATAAAACCTGTAGCACTATTCTTTTCCATTTATTTTCTAGAAGTTACTAATGGTGCACTGGTTTTCTGACTACAGTGGCTTTTTGGCTAGTTTAACATTCTTGCTTTGCATCTTTTAGCAAAGGCATAGTAACAGAACCGCCACCAAAACGTAAGCAAAGTACATTCCACCACACTGTCCTGGAACAGTCCAGTGTCTTGTGCCATAGATTGGGTATGTCAGAAGTAAAACCCATTTGCTTTTAGATTTTATCCTTTTAAACATTTCCAGGGATTAATATCAGACACTTCAGCACTGACAATGAACTCTAGTGGCTGGATTTTTATGGTTTATATTATTTTATATATACATACATTTTAGTGCATGACATTAACTGTAAAGTATCACAGGTAGACAGAGGTAGCAGTTCTGTCAAATCCAGCTGAAATATTACGAGAAGATTAATGGAATGGTTTGGTCAGGTTTCTCAGGGGTAGATGTTCTGTACTGCTTTAGCTGAAGCTTAAACACTAGGGTTAAGAAATTTAAATTCACTTCTAGGAAGGATTTCCGGATTTTCCCTTTAGACTCAATACAGGAACGTTCCATAGGAGGGCGCCAGAAAAAGAAGTTAAAGAAATTTCTTTAATTATTGACAGTTTTATTATCGTTGTCTTTTACACTGTCTGCATATGAACAAGTAGTTTCAGAACCTTCAAAAAAGCTGGAAGTGAGACATTTTTTAAAAATGCCATAGAATTACTAGAGAGTAGTAAAAATAAATTACAGCATTGCAAAAATGCATTTCACTTTGCCATAGAAGCTTTACTATTCCATTCTATACACATTAATTTACATGTTTTACAGTAGGCATGAAAAATAAATTCACACGAACTAGGCAAGACAATATACTAACCAAAGGCACTGCCAACAGTATTTTGCGCTTAAGAAAGGGGCCGATGAGCTTTGTCTAGGACAGACCTAACTGACTGTTGAGAATTTGAGTTTCAAGATCTACCAATTCATCAGATGCCCCGTGTCTTGGAAAACCAAAAGAAACAGCCCTCCCCTTGCAGGAGGTTTTCAGCAGCATTCACGGTAATTGCATAAGAAGCCATGCCTTCTACAAGATGTCAAAGACATGCTGGGTTCCAGGAGGGGAAAGGGAGACAGTCACCAAAACTGGTAGAAAATAACAAAGACAAAAAAGGAATCTTTACAACTTTTAGCCAGAAAGATAAGGGATTTAAGAACCAAGCATCCCGATCTTACTTCTCAGAACCAATGGCAGCTTTGACAGTGTTCTTTGACTGAACAGAAGTATTTATACAATGCTTTCAAGACTCAAAGCACTAGATAAATGTTATTTAAATTACTTCACAAGTGCATAGTGAAGTAATAAGTATTCTTGTAAATGGACAAGCAGCCCCAGCGCATGAGAATCGCTGCTCTATTTGGGCTGCTGCCGTGCTGTTAAAGGTCATCTGGGTGTAGAGTACAGTACAGGCGGGAGGCCGTCCCTGCACCGCGTGCCAGAGGCCATAGCCCTGTTAGCAAACCCTTTCACACTACTGCCTACAACGTGAGCTGGAACGAAGCTTGCAGAACGTGGCATTTACACAAACCGAGGGGCTTTGATGCAGTTACTCTCTTACGGTTTATAAACAAACATACTCAGGTATAAATCTGGGGAGGAAAAAAAAGAAATATCGCAAGCAGTCCCCTTCAAGAAAAAAACCACAACAGTTCCTCGTCCCTTTACGGACAAAAGCAGCCTCATCACAACAGTACTTCAGGTAACGGGGGGACAGGGCTGACAAGGCTCTTGACAAAAGCCCCTTCCAACCTCCTCCTTAGCCCAAATGCAGAGTTTTCACACTTAAGGGAAAAAAAAAAAGGCACTGAGGTACATATTAGACTCTTCCACGCTGTCTCTGCGGTTACCAATAACGTGGTGCCCCCCTCCCTGCTTCGTGCAGGTGGGGCACGGCGGTCTGCAGCGTGCAGCAGGACACTTGTTCATCAAGCCAACGTGAAACCCTTTCCCCCGCACCAGCTGAATCCCGCTCGCAGTCGCGTTCCGTTTTCACGCTTGGTTGCGGTGTCCTGTGCAAACCGAGGGAAGACTGAGCCTGGCAGCGTGCACCGTGCTCGGCACAAAGCACCGAGAGTAAACACAGGGACCCTGCTCGCTCGGACTGGCACCCCTGGAGCCTTCCTCGCCCTTCAGCGGCCGCCGCACGGCAGCGAGACCAGCGGCGCTGGGTAAGGTTACGGCAGCCACTGACGCTCCAGCTCAAGGATTTATTTTTTTTTGAAGGATGCGCAGCGCACGCATCAGAGACAGCGGGAGCCCTGAGAGAGGGAGAGAGACTTCCTAGTGCCACGTAGGGAGCAAAACCTGGTGGTCTCCCCGGCCGTGTGGGCAGAGCACCGACCGCGAGCGGGAAGGAGGGACGGAGGAGAGGACACGACACGCACGGCGTGGCACGGGCAGGAGGGGTGGGAGGGCAGTGCAAGGGGGGCTGAGCAGGAGGAAGCAGGGTGCGGGAGCGCGGCGGGGGGAAAGCATCTGAGGCCAACGGTTCCCCAGCTCTTCCCGGTGCCCAGGCTCGCCCACACAGGCAGCCTGTGCTCTGGGTGCCACATCCACATCACCCTGGTCCGAGCTCCCCTCCCTCCGTGCCAGACCTGTTCGTAGCTCAAAATCAGTTTGATTTGTGAGAGGAGGTTTTGCGCTTTCCTGGGTTAGTCTGTTGGAGAGGTATTGCTAAACGTTTGGTATCGAACCATCAGCCCACGCCCCATCCAGCATCTTTACACTTTTCAAACAGAATTTGTTAAAGCACAGGTCCCAGTTCCCACAGCACAGAAAACCCGTAGAATGCTCCCTAGCTCAGCTAAGCATCAGGGGTATTTGCTGTAATTCACATCTGTTTTCAAAACTGGACGTTAATTAGAATCAAAATGGATGCCTTTTCCTGGAATTAACATTAGCAAGTTTCAGTAACACTTGCTAACAGACTGTTTGGGTGCTGCAGCTGCCTTGGTGTCACAACTTGACATTTCCCTGGCTGCCTTAGCCCTCAACAAGTCCGTCCGGCGCTGGCTGCAGCTGCAACACCCACGTGGTTTGGTGCAACCACCTCCTCCGCTTTATCCGCTGCTTCCTGCGCTCTACTTACGAAACGAGAACGGGGCCACGTGGGCACACGCCGCGAGCCGCAGCACCTCCGAGCAAGAGCAAGCGGGTTGCTGGGAGGAGCGCGAGCAGCAAGCGTTGCCCTGCTCGAAGCATCGGCCAGGAGATGTTCCTGCTGGGTTTGGCACCGAGCGTCTTCCGCGAAGCTGCTCCGTCGGATGGCACGGCTGGAAAGCGAACCAGGAGCTGGGTTTGGTTTGTTGACGGCCGCAGTTTTGAAACAGGCTTCCCGTTCTTTGACTGGCTCTGGTCCTGGGATGAGAGGTTTCAGAAGCAGAAAATGGCTGTAAGGTCATTTTATGGGTGCTGAGAGCCGGTCCTTAATGGAGGGATGAAGAGGGAGAGTGACCACTATAAGGTGTCCTGAGAAGTGTCTTTTCATTTTAAAAATAATATCTAGCTTAGTCTGATGCCCAGTACCTCCCGAAGGGTTATCCAGGCTTGCCTCTGGCTTCTTTCAAGGTCTGTTGCAGTCTCTGTTTGAACTTCTCGTACTTCCTTTGCACTTGCTGAATTTTGTCCTTTTCTTCTTTGTCCAGTATCATCAAGAAGTTCTGTAGCTCTGGGATGGAGAATGCATCCCACTGCAAAAACAGCAGACACAGAGGGAAAGTAAGCACACACCATTCACCTTATTGCTTTTGTGGGTTTTTTTTTCCCCCCTGAATCTGTAAAGAGGAACAATAAATGACATTTAAACATGTACCTCATCTCCAGGTAGCTTAATCTCACAGTGTCACGTTGTGAGAGATGGGATAACGAGCTACAGCATAAAGGACCATCCCAGTCCTGAGCCCCTGAGACTGCGGATTTAATAGAAATCATCTTTACCCGGGTGAATTAAAGCTCCCACTGCAAGAGAAGACACAGCTTCCCAGGGAATTTTAATATTTCTGGGAGTAATTGCTGTAGCATTCGCCTGCGCTTCTTGTTCCGAAGGGGGAGCGAGGTGCCGGCAGGATCCAGGGCTCTATTTTATTGCGGAGTTACCGAAGCCGTGTGAGCTCCAGCAGAGCTCTTGGCACGGGGCACCAGCAGCCCGACGCTGTCGTAGGTGGCAGCCGCAGCAGCAGGCCACAGCCTGACGACCGCCGACGCTTACTGATGCTGCCTCGCGTCTGCTCAGCACCGCCGCGGGACGCCGGCATGCCCGTACCCACCGCAGTCCCGCTCCTCCGGCACGGCACGGCGCGTCCCGAGCCAGCCCGCGGCACGGAGCCGCTGCCGGCGCGGCAGGCAGAGTCCCACCGGACGCGGCAGCTCCCAACATTTGCCTTCATTGCGGTGGGGAGCGTGACTGCAACCAAAAACTGACTGCAAATTTATTACCCGAGTGTTCCTGGCTTCAGCTTAAATTAGTGGATTACTTGTAAGAGCGGTTAGGTAATCTAATTATTGAGGATTAACTCTGGGAGGGCGTTGCTTGGTTCTGTACACAGATTATGGGCTGCCGTCGAAACTGGCCTCGGCATTTTCACAGCTCGAGTTTAATTTTTTTTTTAAAATCAACATAACTTAGGAGCAATAAATTACATAAACTTTTTTTTTTTAAAAAAGTAACGTACAAGCAGTCCATTCAGTTGATAATTCAAATTTAGGGAATAACTGGTGTCACACTGTATTTTAGAAGGCAAACCCGGCCCCATCGGCGGGAGCAGCCTTGCTTGCGTGG
>Ga0065711_1041113_pt1 | contig 16405 bp, 8 predicted proteins | sample Hoacrofraction12_FD_59098 | JGI IMG/M metagenome (GOLD analysis project Ga0065711, IMG submission 59098) | Hoatzin crop microbial communities from Cojedes, Venezuela - Epithelial fraction 12 v2 (version 2) | ecosystem: Host-associated > Birds > Digestive system > Esophagus > Crop | place...
CTGGCCACACTATTCCTGATACAAGCCAGGATGCCGTTGGCCTTCTTGGCCACCTGGGCACACTGCTGGCTGGTGTTCAGCCAGCTGTCGACCAGCACCCCCAGGTCTTTTTCTACCAGTCAGCTTTCCAGCCACTCTTCCCTAAGCCTGTAACATTGCATGGGGTTGTTGTGACTGAAGTTCAGGACCCAGTACTTGGCTTTGTTGAACTTCATACAGTTGGCCTTAGCCCATCAATGCAGGCTGTCCAGATCCCTCTGCAGAGCCTTCCTACCCTCAAGCAGATTGACAGTCCCACCCAATTTGGTGACATCTGCAAACTTACTAAGGGAGCATTCAATCCCCTCTTCCAGATCATTGATGAAGATATTAAATGGGACCAGCCCCAAAACTGAGCCCTGGGGAACACCACACGTGACCAGCCACCAGCTGGATTTAACTCCATTCATCACAACTCTCTGGGCCTGGCCATTCAGCCGGTCCTTTATCCAGCGAAGTGTACACCCATCCAAACCATGATCAGTTAGTTTCTCCAGGAGGATGCTGTGGGGAACAGTGTGAAAGACCTTACTAAAGTCCAGGTAGATAACATCCACAATCTTTCCCTCATCCACTAGGTGGGTCACCTGGTCATAGAAGGAGATCAGGTTGGTCAGGCAGGACCACCTGCTACAACAAGTAGCTCATGGAGATGGAAACTGTAGCATTTGGTGAATAACAAAACAAGAATGTGGACAGGGTCTATTTTATTTTTAGTTAAATTATCAGACCACCATCTGCAGACAGATCTGTGATTCAAAACTGATTAAAGGCTGTGTGAATCTCCTATTGATCTGTATCATTCATCAAGATTGTACTTTTTTTCTCCTGTTTACACTCCTTATAACACATGATGTGTTCAGCAATGTGTAGGTGAGTACTGAGTTGGAGAAGATGAACTATATCAGCCCTATTTCTGAAAATCTGTTCTGATTGCTTCCATCTGCATTCTGTCAAAATTGCTTAGTAAGAAGAATTTGCTGCCAGATGACCATGTAAAACTTTATCGAAAAATTAAAAAACTCTTCTGGGGACCAGTGTGTGAATAATAATGAATTAGGTAGAATTTGATACAGCACAAAATGACCTCCCTTCATCTGCTTGACTGAAAATCAATTTTATTTTGAAGGAAACATTGATTACAGCATTCAAGATAAAGATTACTTATCATCAAAAATTTTAAATACTAAAAATACTGAACTTTTTCTCATATTGCTATGGCCTTTGTGGCTAGATCTGAGCTTACAGAGAAAGCCTACTCAAATCAACATTTCAGTTAATTTTATTGTTTTGCTGCAAGCCAATTATTTTTCAAAGTCCAAAACTTTCACTGCTCCTGTGACCTTATTACCTTGCCTGCTGAAACCTACATCAAAGCTCTGTATTCTGCTCTCTGAAATGAAAGAATATTCAACATAATCTGTGTTTATCCTTTGCAATCTATGCTCAATACCACAATGCAAAAGGAGAGACAACAGAACAGGAGGGGAGGGATGTTGCTGAACGTCAGATAGGAGGAATGCACTTGTTTCTGAGCAGCAGCTCATTCTCTCAGCAGTTTACTTCATCAGCAAAAAGTGGGTTGGTATCTACCTACTCATTACATGGTCTAGAAGTTAACACCTTACTTTAGCTTTTCATTGTATACGCCACCAGACCTCATTGTTTCCCCAGAAAGGTGATTTATGCCTTTTCATTCCCAGTGTGCATCCAGCTTTCATTTCACAAATATTGATGACCTCTCAGCTTGTCTGTCACAGCAGGTTTATGTTAAGCTACCTGTAAATGCCATTCATATAAATCAAAAGTAGAAGAAATAAAAGAACAAAAAACCCTACGAAGGGTAAATTTTTGTTAAGGGCTTATAAAAATTGGAAAGGAAAAAAGAAGAATAGACATCAGCTGATTAACCATCACCTCATCTCTTGACAATATGTACACTTCATTGTGTAGTTACTTCTGCTTTCCACATGTTTCCAATTTAAATAGAGCTTAGAAGGTCCTCACTATCAGGATTTTACTTGCAAAATGTTTAGTAGTGTGAGCAGACATTTTTTTTCTAACAACTTTCTTTGCAATGTTCTGGATATCCCAAGGTTTGAGGGGGTACAGTGGTGTAGGAATAGGACAAAGTTATGAAATGAGCAAGAGAAGAGTCCTGCCATTCCATTCTCTGATTGATCAAAATTCTCTTTAAGTCCATAATAAAGAAAATCAACTATAATAAATTTATATCAAGGGTTAGTGAAAGTAAATTTACATTTTTAAAATACAGGCTGGACAAGGTACAGTGAACGAAATTAAAATCTGCACACAGCAATAGACCCTGTGTAATATATATGCTTTATTCATTAGGATCTAACACGGCCAACATGTTGGAATTATTTTGTAGGATGAAACAACAAAAGAAGATAATGAGGAACAGGTTACAGTCTTTATGCTTTCTTTCTGAGTGAAAGTAGTATGTTTTGATGGCTAAAATATTTTGACTTTTCTTACTATTGGAGTATGTCAGTGACTATAACAGCTCCACTGTCAACAGTTCATAAATTGTCTTACGTCCCATACCTGATAATGACCACAGTAAAATGAAAAATGCGTATCTGGAAGTTTGATAATGACCAATTACATACACTCAAGAAACACTGTAAAACAAAAGTATAGTGATGTTTCACAAGATCAAGCTTTCCAGCTACTAGCAACCCACAGGTCAGGGTATTCTACAATCAAGAAATTAGAGCTACTATTTATTTTTCTTGAAATTCCTTTATTCACTTTCTTTTTTACTCTTAAACTCAAATGTACAATAACATTCTGTGTATTTCACTAAGCCGTCCACACATATTATTAATCACACAAATACACCGAGGCAAACTGAAACAGTACTCCAATCTCATCTGGATTCAGAAAGCAGAGAAATTGGTTTGATTCAGATTTGGACAGGAAAATCTTCCACAAGAAAGCATATTCCTGGTTCTTAGTTTCTCCATTCTTGCTTCCCTCAGGCATGGAAAACACCATCAACCCAAATAATGGAAAACAGGAAATTTCTTCCGTAAGTTTTGACACTTGCAGTCAGTAGCTTAGAAAACTATGTCCCACAGATGCCTGACATAAAAGATCCATATTTCACTTCTAATCTACAAACTTTCAGAGAAAGAGCAAGGAGTTTCTCAAAGAAGCCACAGAGATGTCTCCAGGAAGGAAAAGTCAACAGAGGAAAGACTTTTAGAGTCCCTAGAAGCCAAAGAAACTGTTATGGTTTAGCCTGACTGGATGCCAGGTGCCCACCAAAGCCATTCTATCCCTCCCCCTACTCCACTGGACAGGGGAGAAAAAAAAATACCACAAAGGGATTATGTGTTGAGATAAGACAGGGAGAGATCACTCACCCTTTACCATCACAGGCAAAATAGACTCAACTTGGGGAAGTTAGTTTAATTTATCATCAGTCAAATAAGACTAGGATAATGAGAAATAAAATCTTATTCTTAAAACACCTTCCTCCCCCTCCACCCTCCCCTTCGTCCCAGGCTTGACTTCACCCCCAAATTCTCTACCTCCCCCCTGTCAGCGGCGCGGGGGGACCGGGAGTGGGGTTTGCAGTCAGTTCATCACACGTTGTCTCTGCCACTCCTTCCTCCTCAGGGGGAGGACTCCTCACACTCTTCCCCTGCTCCAGTACGAGGTCCCTCTCATGGGAGACCATTCTCCACAAGCTGCTCCAAAGCGAGTCCTTCCCACAGGCTGCAGTTCATCACAAACCTCCCCAGCATGGGTCCCTTCCACGGGGTGCAGTCCTTCAAGAACAGGCTGCTCCAGCATAGGTTGCACGCAGGGTCGCATGTTCTGCCAGCAAACCTGCTCCACCATGAGCTCTTCTCTCTCCAAATGTCCACAGGTCCTGCCAGGAACCTGCTCCAGCATGGCCTTCCTACAGGGTCACTGCCTCCTTCAGTCATGCACCTACTCCAGCATGGGGTCTTACGTGGGCTACAGGTGGATATCTGCTCCACCGTGGAACTCCATGGACTGCAGGGCGACAGTCTGCTTCACCATGGTCTTCTCCACGGGCTGCAGGGGAATCTCTGCTCCAGCACCTGGAGCACCTCCTCCCCCTCCTTCTTCACTGACCTTGGTGTCTGCAGAGTTGTTTCTCTCTCTTTCACTCCTCTCCTCGACTTCTGTCAGGTTTTTCTTCTAGTAGGTTTTTCCACTTCTCAACTATGTTATCACAGAGGTGCTACCACCATTGCTGATGGGCTCAGCCTTGGCCAGCAGCAGGTCTGTCTTGGAACCGCCTGGTACTGGCTCTGTCAGACATGGGGGAAGCTTCTGGCACCTTCTCACAGAAGCCACACTTGTAGCCCACCCCACAACCAAAACTTTGCCATGCAAACCAAATACATTCCACCCCTCACCTCTGTGAATCGCTTATTTAAGAACTGTTATCAAAATCCACATTCATGACAGAATCTTCACAAACTTCACTCACATCAACAACAAAAAAATTCCCCACACCAAAACCAAAAAAACATCATCACAATACCAAATGAAAATGGACAGTTTACACACAAAACACCCCTTGTCCCTTCACCACAATTACAACAGCAAAATTCCCCACAGTTATTCTGCTCGCTTCACATTGTTCAGTGCATGTTTAGCCCGCTACCTCTCCAATTACTATCCTTCTCTTGAATTCCTTGAGCCTCATGTTGGGTGTCAAAAAGGACTGTCGTGGTTTAGCCTGGGTGGATGCCAAGTGCCCACCAAAACTACTTTGTCACTCCCCCTCCTCAGCTTGACAGGAGAGATAAAGTATGAAGAAAGGCTCGTGGGTCAAGAAAAGGACAGGGAGAGATCACTCCCTCATTACCTTCACAGGCAAAACAGATTGAACTCAGGGAAATTAGTTTAATTTATTATCAATTAAATTGGAGTAGGAATTGAGAAATAAAACAATAACTTAAAACACTTTTCCCCTACTGCTGTAGGAGCCCCCCATTAGCAAATACTCAGCCAGCTAAGCCTCTGTAAAATATTTCAGCCTCTTTACTTCATGCTTCTGAAAGGTGAAAGGTGTGCATGTTTAAACATGTTGAAAGTTTTTTTAGTTAAAAGGAAACAGAACTCTAGTTTTCTCCATCTATGTACATGTGTATTCACATGTATCTATACAATCATAGAACTTGTCTTAACGACTGTATTTATTAAACCGCTAGTTCATCCTGGGTTCTGGATATTGGGAACATTGCAGGGTCATCCTGTTACTTACACAAGGATAGATCTGGAGGAGTATGTACTTTACAGAAAGGGCAAGTCCTGATACTGTTGCTGCTCCTGAAACTGAGCCCAGCTGAGAAGGTAAAACTGAAACTAAAATTCAGTTATTAGATGTAACCTCCTGGATTTTAAAGGAGAAAAGCAAATGTTGGGGAAAGGTTTGTTGTTATAGCTAGAGAAAGTTTTCCTAGCTATATTTACCTAGAATTTAATGGAGCATCAGCAGTTTAGTTCTTGGCACTTCAGCCATTCACAGATCTACAGGGCTAGACACACCTTCGCTGAGCCTCCGTGCTGCAGAGCTGCACCAGAACGGAAAGTCTTCTCTCATTCCTGGGCTAACAAGAGCCTTGTGACCATCTTAGAGAGCTACAAGGGGGGAGGTCACTTGGGGAGAGGAAGATTAGACTTTCACAGATATTTTTCCACAGGTCAGAAAGTCCCACAAGCCAACAACAGCTATGTAATGCAATGCTCTGCCTCCACATGTGCAGTGAACCTTCATAGCAGAGTTCACGGGTGCTTAAAATCTTGAGATATGGTTATGATGGCTTGCTAGAAAACAGCAGGGACGAGCTGAGGAACCTGACCGCCAGCTAAGTATATAAACAGGAAGCAGGCAGAAGAAGTGTTTGTAGGAGGCTCCTAAATGAGAAGCTGTAGGGGTGCCAAAAAGGGAAATAGAGCCTGGATGTCCCCTAAACTGTGGTAAATACATTTTTGACTGCTCTGAGATTATGTTTTATGTTTTTTGTTTTGAAATCTTTTCCTACATTTCTTGTTTGAAGGACAGGCTAAAAAAGTGCTGCCAGCTTCCTGCCCTGGGACAAAGAGCAGGGATAATACGGAGATCATGCAGACTCCAGATGATTTTATGCATTTGAAATACCTTGTCCTAGAAAATAGTAATGCAGATCTCACTTTCCCAGGTGAATCCAGATCATTGTAGTAATTCAGAGGATAGTATTTTTACTTCACTTTGTACTGAGAAGAGAGACTGTCTCCTAGTCCTCCTCTGTCTGCTTTTCCTCTATCCATGGGGTCAAGGGACAAACTGAATGGCACTTTATTTTAGAGTTATAACTGTTTCTTTCTTCTCATTGCTCACTCTTGCAGATCAAAGATATTGGTTACAATTAGTCCCATTTTCACTGCATAGTGAAACTACACTCTAAAAGCATGTTTTGTATTTCCAAGAAGTTTTCACTCTTTTTTTTTTTTTCCAAATAATATGATCTTTCTTGAAGGGCATTGCAAAGGAGGAAAAAAAAGACTATTTTAAGGTGATAGGGTATGTAAGTGCTTCTGGCATGAAGGCTTTCAAAATAGCTATTTTATGCATTGAGAGAAAACAGGTTAAAACTTTGAGGCTCTTTTTCATCTCTGTAAAATATGTCTTTTTCACTGTCTGCTGCTGAGTTATGAATGGTAATAGTGATAGCGCTATAGGGGCAATGAAACATGTTATGGGTTATTGGCAGGAAACTCTCTATAGGCACTGTCAAACCTAGAGACTCTTCTTTAAAAGTGTGCCATTAGCACCAGGAGAAAAAAACTCGTGAAGAGTTGAGGCTTTCTTTTGTTCAGACAGGGACTCAGAGCAGGTGCCTCCAGGGCCACTAGCTGCCATTAAGCAATCTGAGGATGTGCTTTGTATTACAATAAAGCTGAAGAAAAGGAGGATTAGGACTTCAGGCCCAAGAGAACTGGTCTGGTTAGAAATTTGAAGTTACCATGGGTATGAGGCAACGGATATGTGCTGAGGGTTTTCACAAGCGAAAAAAGACAGGCCATTGAACTTCTCTCACTAGCCAGGAAAAGCCACTCTCCGCTTTCCTTTATGAGAGTTTCTGTAAACAGCACTATGCCTGTGTAGCTTTGCTGCTGTTTTCATTCTCCTGACAGTCAGCACAGCAACCCAAGTGATGGCACAAGGAGTTTTTGTAAGGATGAACTGACCCACTTCAAAGCCTCCACACTCTTCTTACTCAGCAGCACTTGTGAAGCAAGAAACTCCTTTTTGGTTGCTATTTGTGTCAACCAGTATACCAAATACACAGTCACATATAACAACTATTTGTAGTTCCAGCTTTTCTCCTTAAAATCACAAAAGAATAAACATGCTTAAAACCAAAATTCCAGGCAAACCAAAGCACAGCAAATTTTGTACATGAGCTATCTAACATTTGTACATGAGCTAAATAATATTTGTTTATTTAATTCACCAGCAAAAGAGCCTGGTATGAAGTTGATGGGGAATGAAAGCACAAGAAGCAGAACTTTAACATTATTCTTTTTTGGCTGAGGGGTTGGGTTTTTGCTCTATCTGTGTTACCATGGTGAATTTTGTGAAGAAAATCCAAGGGTTTAGAAATGCCTGTGAATGCAGCCAGTTATTACATAGTTTCACACCTGAACCCTCAATCCTTAAAATCCAAAACAATGAGTCTTGCAAGAGGAGGACGGATGCTGCAAATGTTGTATGGATGCATTTTAATGGGAAACATCAATAAATGACACACTGGGAAAAAGTTGACGGAGAAGCCTAGAAAACCGCTTAGATGTGTTTGCATGGTAATTGCATCCTGCTGTAGCTAAAGTATCCCTTGTGCAAGAAATTACTCTGCATTTACATTAAGTGTGGAAATAGCTAGATCCTCTCCCACTTCATGGTGTCCTGGGTATATTACTCTTATCAATGTAAAGTAGAAGCAGTCTCACTCCTTTTGAGACTTCTTACCTCTGTGGCAGTTTTGACTATCCTGTTAAATATCTTTTTAAGAATCCACCTCTGTCTATAACCTGAGGACAGGAAACTAATCTTGAAAGACAGAGCAAAGTCAAAATATGAATCCTGGGTAGACAGGGCAAAGAGGGAAACAACCAGGAAGCCCTAAGAATGAAGGAGAACTAAAGTAAATACTGTTTCACAGATACTTCTCATCTTTCGTGACTTGAGATAGAACAATATATGAAAGGCAAACCGGTGTTGATCTGTGTTGTGTTACTTGTACATAGTTTAAGAAAGAAGCCTGCTTTTCTCTGCCTTTTTACCTTTCCTCTGCCCTGCAGCCACCTTCAATATTTCTGCACTCTCCTTCATTACAATCCCCAAAAATAACAGTAAGAAAATTGTTTCATGCATACTGGTAGTGATTTTGGACAAATCAGAGCAGCCAATCCTTCAAAACTGCCAGTTACTCGAAGCTTAGGGATGTTACAGATCAGCACTTGAAACCTGGTTTGCATGTATTTATCAATCATTTAAAAAGGCTAAAATTTTATCAAAATCTGTGTGAATGTGTAATTTTTATACACAGACAGTAAGAAAACAGGGTTTTTTTCTTCCTGTGAAGGGTGTGTTATAGGTTGTTTTGCAAGGCCTAAACACCTCTAGAAAGTCACATATGTTTCCTTATCAGAATACCTCAAGATACTTTTTTTAAAGTCTCTCATTAAGCTATCATATATTTCCTGAGCATAAATGAGGAATCATCATTTGTGCTTCCCTAAGTGGATAAAACATACAGTGAAGTGTTATCACAAACTCTGCTTGGTGTCAGAAAGACGGCTACACATTTCATGATGAAGCAAATTGCATTACCCAGGGAATGTGGGAAAGGGCTCCATGCAAAATATCTCAAGAATGAATGGGGACAAGCTCCTCCCTTTATATTCCTGATGCAGTCTGAACTGAACCGGCCCTGCAGCTGCGGTCTCTTACAGCTGCAAGATACGGCTGATGAGCTGACTGGTGGCATCTCACCTGTAGGACACACTGGTGCTCCTGACCCACATACTCCTACAAGGCTCTGAGAGCCAGTCCTGGTCTGCATACAGGACAGCGGTTACCCTTTCGGACCACAGCAGGGTATTTGTGATGCAGCTGGTGCACCAGGGAGTTAGGACTTTGCCTTTTGGACTGGGAGAGACACCTGGCTTTCATTCAGTTGTGAGCTCTTAGCTTACTCACATCTGTAAGTTCATGAAAGAAATCACCTCTCCAAGATGATCTCTAACTTGAGAGTAGTTACAAAAAATATGTTTCGCCACTCTATCCTGGACCCTTGGGGACATTTTCAGTGACTGCAGATGAGTGACTTCATGGAATTTCTCTGCTATATATTTTTTCTCCTTGTTCCATTAGAAACTACATACCCATAATTTCTCTCTATAATTTAATGTTCTCTGGATGTAATTGAAGTTTATGTAAATTTTTACAGCATACTAATGGATTGAATAGAACTGAAACTACGACTATCTTATAAAGGAAACTGAAGGTTGCTGATGAAAGGTCTCACTAGAGACAGCATGCAGAGAGGCAAGACTGACTTTCACCAATAGAACTCTGAGCTGAGCTGGTCTACTTTCAAATATAACATTTAAACCTTTGGCCATTTACAAAAAAATATTATATATCTGTACTCTCCCCTCCAATTCCTGAGCTGGACTGGTGGTAGGAGAAAAGACTTCAATATATTAATTTTCTTCAGCATTTTGACCTTTTTCTGTCATAATATGTGCAGACCATTTGAAGTTGGAATGCCTGGAAACGATGCCTTTTAAAAGTGGTAAAGAATTTTTGGGAATCAGTTCCTACTAGAGCAGGTGAGAAACAGTACCCTTGGGCAAGCTGACATATAACAGTTCTTTGCCTTTGGGATCATCTCTATTTAATAGATAAGAAACCCAACTGATCACCATCTTAACATTTTATTACATAGAAGCTAGTCACAGATATTCTTATGACTGTGCTTCATATTGCTACTGAACTGAGAAAGGATCAAAAGCAATCACTTTTAAAGAAGCTGCAGTCATTTCACTCTTATTATGTTTTATCTTCTCTGCTTTCTCTTTCTCCTTTCATCTCCCATCAAAACCCTGTTGTTGTTGGGTTTTAAAGTCATCAGGTTTCAGATAAGTAAAACCCCGTCTTTCATTGTAGATAACTATTCTCTTCAATGACCTCAAGATTTTTATGGTGATTTATCCATCAGAAGAGGGGGAGAGGAAGGAAAGGGGTGTTCATCTAGGTTTATAAAAGCAATGATACAGTATTCTGGACACCGTTCCCTCTTTAAAAAATTCTCAGCAGAAAGATTATCTTTCCTTTGACTTCAACAAGCTTTCACTGAAGCCCCCAGATGAGCAAGAAATATGTGTTGTGTATTTTACTATTTTCTAATCCAAGTCTTTTTGGAATCTAAAACCTTTCTGCCTCTCCTTAAGATAACTTTTAGGGAATTAAAAGTTTTCTCTCTTTCACTTCAAAGATTCAGTTTACCTGTCCACACAATTGCTAAACAGTCTTCAGTCAGTGAAGACAGTTGATAATACTGGCATTGACCCCAAGAAGAAGGAAGACTTGACAGCTGTCAGAGGTCTTAGGAACTATAAAGCTAAGACAAAAATAAAACACCACGAGTAGAAACAGTCCCTGAAGGAACAATACCAGTTTTGCAAACTAGCTAAAGTTCTCCTTTGACTGGGAGAATTCCTTTCAAATTTGAAGGAAGCCATGTGTATCCACAGGATGGAAGAGGGACAAAATGCCTGATGTGTCCCAGAGACCTCTGAATCCATAGCTAAATACTTTTAACCACATTGAAGTAATAACAGAGCTCTATGCTTCCGATCAGAGCACTCTCAGACAGTCTCAAAAACCCATCAAGAGGGGCTTTTCTGCTTCTATGTCCATAGTTAGGCTATTTTCCCTTTAATAACTGACAATACATGGAAAATGAAAACATACAATTTGTTATGGAAAGCATGCAGCCAGAGGAAACTTCAGCATTTTACTACAGAAAAGCTGTATTAACAACATAGGTAAGCAAAATAGTTTAAAATAGAGCAAAATAGCAACAAATAAGAGCTTTTGGATTTGTGTGTGTGTGTGTGTGTGTAGGATTTCTCCTTTTTTGTTTTAGTTTCATCAATATCAACTATCACTTATATAGCAAGAGCTGGGGTTTCATGACTGTTGGATTTTTTTAGGGGGGGAAGCCTTGTAGAAATTTGGATTACAAAATATTGGTTTCTATTTAAGGATTCTTCCAGTAAAGAAAGAAAGGTATGTTTCACACCTGCCAAGACAAAGAAAAATTAAACTAATTCTTTAATAATCACACCAGACACACTTAAACTGTTTCAATGAAAAAGTATGCTTTCATTTTTAAATTACTCGGGGAGTAAGGGTTTTTTTTTACACTACCAAAACAAGCATGAGCATTTCCTAGCTTTCTTGATTAAAAATATGTTTCAGCAATGAAACGAGGCAAGTGAAACCTCAGGATGCTGGTACCCCAAGGAGCTTCTGTACATGCATGCACAGGTTTTTCAATTTCTCTTAAATTTGAAAACAAATGCTTAAACCAAAGGAACTTTCCCTTTGAGCAACTCTGCCATAGCTGTAGACGCAAGGCATGGTAGTAATATCTTACTATTTCAAATTATTAAGGCTATTAAGATTTTTTCCTTTGGGATGAAGTGTTCCCATGTGGCAGAGTTTTGCCATTAATCCAGGTGGAAGAACCGGTACACCTGTGCAATCCCACGCCTTTTGCAAATGCTTCATTACTTCTGCTCCTAACAAATCCCACCAAACCACACACAAGGCTGTAGGCTATAGGCTATAAATCCCTCAGCAGATGTAGCTAGCTGGTTTCTCAGAAATTAGCTGCTCTAGTTGGGTTGATATGGGGGACTGTCTTTGTTTGACTGGTGTGAAATTGCTGCTGCTTAACTTCTGAGCTGAATGCCATGAGGAGAAAAACGCTGGAAAGTTATTTCAGAGTTATACTCAGCTATGCTGCTGTTGTCTTTGTTGTGGTAAGTGTACCTGGACTTGTTTACCATAAATATCTGGGCTATTAGGCTACCTTTTCTGTCTAAAGAGTTTTTGCTTCTGCAGGCAGTTAATAAGATCTGTTTAAGGCCAGTTTTGGTACAGACACTTGAATTTTATTTGCTACAGTGTCTTCAGAGTACTTACACCATCTTAAATATAGAGTTTTGGGGAAAGTCATTTGGAGAGGACATCCATATAGTGGTAATTTCTTGGGGTAAGGGTGGGGATTTCCAGTGTTTTGAGTCTTTTGAACTTCTGGGCCTCTTCTATTCCGTGAAATAATGGAGGCATATGTATTACAAGGTCTCCAGAATGTTTTGTCTGTGAATGTGATGGAAGTTCTGATTGTTGTATTAGTTTGGTACCGAAAAAGATTTCTTCTTTCCTGTGTGAATCCTAAACTACCTCTATGAGCTGCTACTAAGCTTTATTTCTGATTTGTACTAGCTGAGACCAAGATGATTCAACAAAACATTTCTGTGATGAGAAGTATGCTTTATGCAATACAATAGTATTTTTTAATAGTTTGTCTGAAGCAAAGCTGGAGTCTTACTGATTGTGACAGATTAACTTCATCTGTAGAGAGATAATAAAGCAGAGTGATACAAGATAAAGTGACTAGGAATTATGGCATTTTTATGTGCCTATGGCTCTTTACTGCAGTATTAGCTTAGTTGTACGTTGGTCAAGAGTTTGCATATATATGTCAGGGACTCTATTTACAATAATTCAAAGTCTTTGTACTAATTTTTTCAATATTAGAATAAAAACTTCAATTAAAAAGCAAAACTCTGTTTTATGAACAAATTTAGCCAGCTCCTTGCTTTCAAGTGAAGCTTTCACCTTAATTCTATATTACAGGCAGAGGTTACATCATGAGTTGTAGTTTAGCAGAATTACGGGACCGAGCCTGAATTTTATCATCTTGGTTTTCAGTACTGTTGTGAGAGCATTTAAAAACATTCAAGACTCAATTACATGTAAGAATATCTGATCATAAAACATTATAAAAGAGTCGATTCCAAGAGTATGTGAACAGATGATTGCATCAAGCCCTCAAGCAGCCAAAGCACATTGCACATAGCTAAAACTTCCAGTTTTGTTTCTGAAGTTCCGTTCATTCTTTTTTTGCCCAGTTAACTCCAGCATCAGTGGCTATTTTCTCCATGCTTAACTATTCAAGGCAGAACTAGTTGCCTCCAAACTTGTTCTGTGTTGGGTAAATGGAGATCTCCAAGATCTCTGACCCATAATAATTTATTTGCTGTCATTGTAATGGTCTGCTAAGAATAATCAGAGAAAAAGGAGGCTTTTTGCCCTCAGACTTCCCAGACTGCTTGCAGGAGACAGGACACAGTAATCTCTGAAAGAACACTATAGGTAGGAAAAGAGAAAGTAAATGCAGTTTAAAAGTTGTCACAGGTGATTCTTTGAAGTGCTTATGGATGCAGACAGTGTAAGAACATCACCTGTCTCTGGGTGACAATGGAGAGGACTGGCTTTTTTTAGAATAATGTTATGCATGCTAAAAAGGTAGAAGTTTACAGCTCAATTAGAAAAATATTAGCTGCATAGTTGTTTAATATGTGACAATTTGTAGGATGCATAGGAATGGATAATGTTTTATGTACATAACTTCTGTTAAAAAATATTTCTTAACTGATTTCTGCTTCTACAATACAAGAGGTGAAGCATATTAATTTCACTGTGCTAAGGAAGTAGTGTCTGGCGTAGAATTTCCAGGAGCAGCGTGCAAAACTGAGGGAAAAACTAGAAGAATTAAAATGAACAGATGACAAAACAGCAGTCAGTTTTGATGTAATGAAGAGTAGGCCATTAATGGAGAATTTGGGAAGAGGAGAGAGCAGAATGTGCAATGACTTTCAAAGAAGCTAGGGCTGTGAAGGCGCTATGGCTGATGTGTGCTGCTGAGGAACCTGGCAATTCTCAGCCTTTCTTCTAGGAATAGAAATAAGAAGGCAAAGTGTGTGATTACTGGCTCACTTTGGAGTAGATGAAGGAATGACCTTATGGATAAGAATTAAGGGACAGGCTAATATGGGTGACACTGTTGTGGGTGTTTACTACAGGCCACCTGATCAGGAAGGGAAAGTCGATGAGGCTTTCAATAGACAGCTGAATGTAGCCTCACGAATATAGGCCTTTGTTCTCATGGGTGGCTTCAATCACCCTGATATCTGCTGGAAAGACAACACAGCTAGGTGCACGCAGTGGTTCCTAAAGAGCATTGATGATAACCTTTTGACACAGGTGGTGGAGAAGCCAATGAGGAAAGGTGTGTTGCTGGGTCTTGTAGTGACAAGTAAAAAAGGACTGGTTGGGGGCAGCCTTGGCTGCAGTGACCACGAGATGGTGAAGTTCAGGATCCTTTGTGGAGGAGGCAGGGCACTAAGTAGGATCACAATCTTGGACTTCAGGAAAGCCAGCTTTGGACTTTTCAAGGACATACTTGGAGGAATCCCATGAGTTAGGTCCCTAGAAGGTAGGGGGGTTGGACTAGATGATCCACAGAGATCCCTTCCAGCCCCTCTCATTCTGTGATTCCGTGATACTATAAAACAGGCTGGTAGTATTTTTCCTGGGTAATTTTTTTTTTTTTTCTGTAGGGTTGTCTGAATGTCTGATACTGCAAAGAGAATTAGATTTGCAGAAGAAAGGTTGAACTTATAAATCAAAACATGTAGCAAGGATTTGAAAGGGTTGAAGTAAAACATCAGTCTGCATTTGACAGAAGTACACTGCTACCTTGGACAATAATGGAACATACGGATGTCTTCCAGGCCCCACAGAGATGCAAATGTGGTATTTCAAACTATTTGCCACTTTATTAAAATAACACCTGATCTTTTCTCAGTGGGAGTAAAGAGGCAGTGACTGTGTTCCTCAACAGCGAAGCATTGAACAACACCTCAGATTTGCTGGGTGGGGAGAAGAGGGGCAAGCCTCCCACTAGCTCTCATAGGCCTGAGGTGACACTGATCCTGGGCAACGTGGGCAAGCATCTCCTATTCATGGGGCCATGCCTATCTTTAGAAGAGTAGTGGGAAGAAGGCTGGTAAGTGAACACTGGAAGACATCTCTGGACAGAGAACCTGGCCTTCATTCAGTCAGGTCTGTCCTCTTCAGAAGTAATTTGGTGTGGAACAAATCCCAGGTACTTGCTTATTTTTTCCTTCCATTTAATATGAAAGGAAAAAGCACTGAGGAATCTTGAGAATTTCAGATAGTTTGCATCAAAGTCTTGAAATTTCTTTTTTCCCATTTCTTGTTCTTTCCCTATTTTTTAAATTTATTTTGCCTTTCCCATGGAAAATACTGTGACAGCATAGGCACACCATCGTACTAACACGTTAGTGTGCCTGGGAGTGGCTAGAGTCTATGCTTTCAAAGAGGCTGTGTATGCTTAGCAAGTACCCTCCAGAGTGGAGGGTCTCTTAGCAGGACAAATAAGAAGTTGAAGAGGCTGTTACACTTAATTAGCTATAGAAATTGAGTTAATTTTCATTGTGAAGGGTAAAAAAAAAAAAGAAATCAAACCTCTCAGTTGTCTAAATGCATGAAATCCTGCTCTAAGAAGTGATATGTGGAGCAAGATATCATCACTAGGTATGGCTGATACTTACTTATTAGGTGCAATATTCCTGTGGTTTGAAGGCTTAGGAGCAGAAGCTCATTGGTCACACCTCAGCTGCTCATGAATTCACTGGGGAAGGAGCACTCTTTCAGGTTTGCAGGTGAAGAGGGAGTAGCTGGATGACTTGTAGTCCTGTTCTTAAAACATCAATGGGGTTTGGAAGTAGGTGAATGCTGTACTTCATGCTGGATCGTGAGCCAAAGACCCATGTTCAGTGTCACTGCAGTCACTATGGCAGCCTTGACAATAAGCAAATAGGAAAATCAAGAATAGATACCTTTCATGCCAAGGACTCAACAGCAGTCTATACACAGAATGGTAGGAGTTGGAAGGTACCTCTGTGGGTCATCTCGTCCAACCCTCCTGCCAAAGCAGGGTCACCTACAGCAGGCTGCACAGGACCTTGTCCAGGCGAGTCTTGAATATCTCCAGAGAAAGAGACGCCACAAACTCCCTGGGCAGCCTGTCCCAGGGCTCCATCACCCTCAGAGTGAAGAAGTTCTTCCTCATGTTCAGATGGAACTTCCTGTGCTTCAGTTTGTGCCCATTGCCCCTTGTCCTGTCACTGGGCACTACTGAAA
>Ga0065711_1006816_pt2 | contig 16404 bp, 7 predicted proteins | sample Hoacrofraction12_FD_59098 | JGI IMG/M metagenome (GOLD analysis project Ga0065711, IMG submission 59098) | Hoatzin crop microbial communities from Cojedes, Venezuela - Epithelial fraction 12 v2 (version 2) | ecosystem: Host-associated > Birds > Digestive system > Esophagus > Crop | place...
GAAGAACCCTAAGAAGGCTTGGATCTGGGGAGCTGGGGGGGGGGGTAGGTTTCTTTTACTTCTCCAGGGAAGTGCAGGGAGAGGGGAAAGAAGACAGGCTGAACTTGTTTTTATTGTTGAGAATTGGGCTGGTTTTCTGTTTTTCTTCTCTAAGAGTTATAGAAACAACGCTGGCAATATGAAACAGTTTCACTTCTGTTAGAAATAGTGACTGGAAAGATGTAAAATTTTTTGTTTAGCTCTTATACTTCTTGCAGTACATCTAATGGCTGACCAGCTTTGTTTCTCATGTTTCAAAGACCACTTCAGTACTTCCACTAAATACATGTTTTGCCTAATGCTGATATGTCTGGGTATTCCTAGAGTGATCTTCAGCATGGATTCTGAGCTGAAATGTAAATTTCTGAATAATTTCGTTATTCCTAATAATTTCCATTATTTATTTAGAAGTAAGTATAAAAAAGCAGAGAAGTACTTACTCTTTCTTTTATTTTATTTTTCTTAAACGGTGAATACAGCAATTGCGTGTTTCCCTCAGTTTTTACCAAAGCTCTCATGCACATACATGTTCGCTACCAGTTTCGTCTCTGCGCATGATGTTCAGACTGGAATTTGGGGTTTGGGGTGCATTGGTTTATTTTGCCAAAGCCAGGCTTAGCATTCTCTATCAAATATATACCTACATCCCTCATGCCTTCCCTACTTGCTCCTCCGTGCTCTCCACTGAAGAGCTTTGCTTTGGTAAAATCTTGCCTGTCAAAGCACTTCTCTAGTTTATGGCCCACATTTCTTTACACTGTCATTGCTGTCTTCAGTGTGAGGCCATTTCCTGGTATCTTTATGATAACTGTCTCCAAAGTTATTGTCTGATATGTTGTTTAGTGTATCTGCTATTCCTTACATAATGCTCTGAATTGAAATATTAAGAAGTATTGGAACCAAGGCTTAGCTCTAGCCTTTTTCAGCCACCTTTCTGTCTATATCAGATCATACTCATCATAACATTTTTCATTTAATTTTTTATCCGGATCTATCCAGGATGCTATTGAAAATTTCCCTTTTAAAAAATTTTTTGAGGATCTACATTCTGTAAGAAGCCTGCATAACGTTCACAGTAATATTTTTTTGCTTTTACCTCTTTGCTTATCACATATAAGTTTTAATGCAACATGACATGAGTGGCCCATAATTTCCAGAAACAATTAGACAGGGTTCTGTTTCTTAATGACCTCTCTTTTCTTTTCCTCCTAAGACTGCAGAGCTTCAGAGTTAGCAATCCTTTCTGTTCTTCCTATTTTCTTTCTACATACTTTATTTCATTCATGAAATTTCTTCCAAAGGACGGAAATTACCACTAATACAGCAAAAAATCCCAACTGATTGTGTGCAGATGAAAGACCTTGTTACATACCTGCACCCTGATTTAGACTAATGGTGGACTAATTTTAGGATTCTCTATTTTATTCAGCATTGTACCATTCTGCCTGACCCTTTCTCTAATGCGTTAGTGTTTTGCCTGCGCTGAATGACTTCTGAAAGTTAAAGGAGATACATCACCATTTCCTCTGATGGTTATTTAAAAGAGATTCTGCTTTTATTGCCTATTCTCATCACAGGGATCATAGCACTCCTTACCTCTTGCTATGTCTATTCTATTTTCATATAACTCAAGATGCTTCATATTTCCCATTTTTCAGCTAGCTGTTAAGGTATTTGTTAGCAGTAGCGCCTATCTTGGTTCACCTTCTGATTTCATGAGAGAAGAAAAAATACGTCTTCTGTCACAAAGATCTTCCCTGAAAAGAAGGTTTTGTATTTCTGGATTGCCTATAACCTTCTTACATGCCTCCATTTATTAGTCTACAACAGGGGAATAATAATGCTCACCCAGGGCTTAGCTACGTGTTTTTGGAAACACATTCAGGACATTTGTGGAAAACCTGATTTAGGACAGCTCTTCCTCTTCTGTTTTTTTGCCAGGTACCTAAGTGCCCTTTGTTAGCCAATTTTTTGCTAGCCCTGAAACAGTTTTCTCTTGTATTCCTTCTACTGAAGTAAGTCACAAGTGTCTGTTTAGCCTTGGTAGATGCATCTTTATTCTTTTGATGCAATGGTACTTCATTGTACAGCGCTATCTCTCAGGACTCCCAAGGCTTCTGCTTTTGCTGAAAGTAGGGTAATTACATTGCCTCATTAAAACGAGGTCCTGTGATGATGAAGTGCCCCAGCTCTCTCAGGGAAATCTTTCTACCCTCTCTCTGACAGACCATCCCACCAGATCTTTCTCCTTTCAACCTATTTGATGAAACATTAACACTTAGTTCGTTATCCATCAGTATTTCATGTACTTCACAGGTAATTTACTCCAAGGCTGGTGACTCCTGGGACACACAGCCTGACTGAGACCAAAACAAGGACAGTCCTGAAGCAAAGGCACGTTCTAGATGACAGCGATCCATGCTACCCTTCCCGATGACAGGGGACCCTGGGGATGTTGCTAAGCACACCCATGAGTGCATGAGAGAAGCAGAAGACAGCGGGCAGAAAGCAAGAGGATTATCCAGCACAAAGAGTCAGCGCACGCCATCCCAAGTCAAGTTGCCTGGCTCTTCTCCACGGCACCTTGCTTGTCCCTCCTACATGCTCCAGGTCTATTTTCTCTTTTTATTTTATGCCTTTATATTTTATTTTATGTAGGAAACGTGTGCTCTGCAAGGCAAAATCTGCTGCCCTTCGCTCCACAAAGAACCCCACACCCCTTATGCAGTCGTCTGCCTTATGTCAAATTCAGGGAGCCAAAAGTCTCACACGTGTCCGCAAATGGTAATATTAGGACATATTTTATCATCACTATGTGGAAACACCCCATACTCTGGATGCGAAGGTTGGAAATCAACCACTGTCTGACCAGCCCTTCCTGGCACCCCGCTCCCAGCCCTGCTGCCCTGCTCCCCGTCGAAGGCGACGGCAGCGGCGCGGGGCCGGCCGCACTCACAGCACGCAGAGGCAGTAGACTCCCGGGATGCTCTCGCTGTCCCGCAGCAGGTAGCTGCCGTCGGCGCCCGCCGCCAGCAGCAGCTTCTCCCCAGCCTCACGGGTGATGCCACCATGGTAGATGGGCAGTGCGTCCATGCTGGGGCCGTCTCCAGGCAGCCCTCCCTGCGCTCCTCCAACTGCTCCTCAGCCGTCAGCCCCTCTCGGCACCTCCGTCTGGGTGCCAGATGTAAACAGGATGTGTTCACACCTCTGAAGCCTCTGCACAGGGTGAGACAGTGCTGGGGGAAGAGTGAGGAACGAGCACAGTTTTTTTGTGTGTGTGGTTTTTTTTTTCCTTTGCCCCTTTTTGTTTTCCTTTTTCGCAGGCTGTAACGTCCTCACAGCATCGCAGCTCGCGCACAGAGGTGTCGTTTCACAGCCCCTTCGCCCGTGAGGCTCCTTGCTCGGCAGGGACGTGACACGATGAAGTGCACGATGGCTGCAGGGCTGATGGACGCCCTGGGTGGGGCAGGGAGGCCAGAAGCGTGGCATCACTGCCAGCGGCTGCCATCAGGTGCTTGTCCCCTCTGGCATTAACCCAAGGGGGGACAAAGAAGGGTGAACCAGGACCCCGAAGGCCCTTTGCAAAGCACAGATTATGTTTTCTGCTCTTATTTTTAATATCCCCAGGGTTGAGAAACTACAGGCAGCAAGCTGGCCTCACTGTCCCCGCCCCGCCAGGCCGCTTGCCTCAGGCTGCGGGCGCCGAGCTCAGCCCCTGCTCCACAGCAGCAAGTCCAGCGCCCACAGACGCCAGCCCCCAGCTGATCTACCTCAGAAGTGGTTGTTTTCATAGGCTTTGGTGGTGTTTAATCACTGTTAATGACAGGGGTGCTCCTTATTTTTGCTTGGAGGCAGGCAAAAGCCTTGGCACAGGCAAGCAGGCCCCACACGTCCTTCCTGACGCCATCGGTGCTGCTGCCGCCTTCATGTGGTGCGCGAGCAGGCGGCCAAAATCCAGAGACGCATCTGAAGAAGCCATTTCTCTCAACTGCTGTGGTCACAGACATTTCCTCAGTACACTTGTCACTTGAAAGCTCCCGTACGCACGTGCTTGCAGATGGGTCTGTTTGCAAACAAGCTGAAAATGTGCTGTTAGAACCCCATAGATATTTCCGCCCGTGGAAAATCCGAGCGTGTTTCCTGGCGCTGAGCAGCACTGCACGGCAGTGGCGAGGCGGTCCTGTCCCTGCAGCCACGGTCACCGCGCCAGCCCCACCGGGCTGCAGCGAGCTCAGGGCTGAATTCATCCCCAGCGCGAGGCCGCTGCGCTCCCCTGATGAGCCACGTTGTCATACCTGGGTGTCTGAGTAATAACTCACTAAAATATAGCAGTAAGTACGGGTCGTGCTTATGATTGATTCATTTTAAATTGAGTTTGCTAGCAGGACAGGGCAGAAAGAAATTGTCTCACCCAGGTGTTCACAGAACGCGATGTCCCAGTTGAAGTTAAGGATGGGTAAAAATAGCTCTCTAGACACACACATCTCAGGAACAAAAATTAAATTAAAAAACACTGAATATAAGGGCTGCTTTTTTAAGTTTCAATCAATCAAAATGTTTTCTCTGGATTGTTTCGCAGCGCGTGCCTTTCAATTCTGACCTTTAATGTCATTTTTCCTTGAAAATATTTTTTTTTGAACTCGCTTTTGCTTTTGCTTTGGAGGGCCAGGCGTTTCTGACCAGCGGGTCACAGGGTAGCTGGCACGTGGGGCACTGCACCAAAGTCACTGACAGCAAAGCTGCAGCTTTCGGCGGCAGCGTGAGCCTCCTGCCCTCAGCCTTAGGGGCTGAGAAACCTGCAGAAAACCTCAGCTGAAGAGGGACTGAAAACGACGACCACCATGTTTATGGCTTTTCTATCTTGTTACGCAGGCGTTCATGACCTCATTTACGCAAACCTGGGGACTCAGCTATCCTGTTCAGTTTTTTAAACCGGTTGTTAAAGCATTTGCACAGAAAGGTAGAGCTGCTGCCTGCTGCAAATGTGATTAATGCGGATGGTGACAAGGTGTAAGCAAAGCACTGTTCCCTTGTAAAGCTGCTACCTATTTCTTTTCCTTCTCCAAACCACCTGTACTCCTGGGGATTTCATCTAACTTTCCCATTTCTTAACGTATTCTCAATATTAATAGCTGATTTCAGAAGAAGTATACGTGTAGTTAGTGGGAGAGGAAAACCAACCAGAATTATCCAGTTCTGCAGATCTCATTGCCCCACTCATCAGATTGCAACTAAAGCACAGGTAGAAAATAATAAAATTTTGACTATGAGATAGTGTCTTAATAAGAGAGTTACCACATTACAAGGCCAGCCTGCATACTCCCAGCACTTTGAAGAAGCAGTAGTTGTTACTGTAAAAGAGCTGTAAACACCCAATTGTCTTTTTGTGGGTAAGGAAGCCATAAAATTCCAGCTACTGAAGCCCGAAATCTGTGTTTCCATACAGATCTCTTTATGGTCGCATTGACTAGGGAATACACAACTCTTAAGTAATGGAAATGCTGGATTTTGGAACAAGTGACGCTAAGCAAGCATTGAGGCAGTGAGCAGGATAAAAGGAACCAAAGAACATACATGCTTCCTGGGCTGAGAAGAGAGAATCCGTGACACTGCTAGCCTAGCTCTGCACCACGCCACCAAGGCTGGAGGAATCCTCCCTTCTCCCAGCCAAGCCATCCTCACTGCAGCCTTGCGCTGTTGGCACGCAGTCAGGCCCACACTGACTGCTCTGGTTTTTATCCATTGAATCTTCTGCATCGAAAGTGTTGTTTGCCACCTCTTCCGTACTGCTGCATGTGTGCAGTGGGGCTGAGAAGGCAAACTGCAAAACAGAGCAGCAGGATTGGGAGAGTAGGAGCAACAAGAGAGAGGCAAGTCGCAAATCAACTTTATGTCCATTGCCTTCCACTGAAAATGGTGATTTCTTTAAGCACCCCGAGCCTTGCCCTGTAGGATACTGGACACTTCTCATGCTTTGTTTGGAGAGTATTCAACGTATTCTGGACACCACAGTTTTGTGCCTTCCCTAAATCAGTCCAGCTAGCAGCTCCTGCAGTATACTATAAAAAATTTATCTAAAAAATACATGAAAAAAAGGAAGCACTTAAAAGTGCTCTGAAATATTTGGTCTGAAAAACAAGCTTAGAAAGATAGGCCTTCGTAGACCTCTTGGGTCATCAAGTCTAGTTCAGTGCTATCTTAGCCAAACACATCATATAATTCCTTTCAGAACCTTGTTATACTCTGTCTTAAAAGTAGCTCGGGGTTTTTTGTTGTTGTTGTTTCCACTGTTCTCCTTGGAAAGCAATTGCAGAACATCGCTATTCTGTTGTTTGGAAACCTGCTTCCAATTTCCAGCCTAAATTTATTCATGACCGATTTGTACTCATTTGTTCTTGTGCCAATGTTGTCCTTTGCTTTAAATAGATGTTTTCTCTTCCTGGAGCCTATGCCCACACAGTATTTGCAGCGGCCTCCATCAGCCTTCATTTTGCCATACTCCTCTCGCACTTCAGGCTCTCCTTTCCCATGGTCACTCTAATGGTCTTTTTCGGTAGCTTCCTGAAAGTGAAGCGAGTCATTTGTGAATAGCGTGCACTATCCTGGTTGATTTCCAACCTGTGCCTCATACACCCGTTACCGGCATTTCATTACCCTTGCTTTGTGTGTTCTGTGTCCTTCCCCTCCTTATTCTTCTCTTAACTATAGCACGAAGGTATAGTAGAAACCTGGTTAACAAGACCCAGATGCATGAACTTGCACTCAAACCCTTCTGAATTTCAACCAATTTATCCTATCCTGGTCCTCAAGGTCACTCAGTTCTTCCTAAATGAGAGTTTTATTCATCTCTGCAGTGACAGTACCTCCCTCCCTTATGCTGTTGGTAAATTCCATTAGCACATGCTGATTTTTTATGCCATCACCATTAATAAAAAATGTTAAATAACATCATACCCATGACCGATGCTTGGGAAGATCTACTACCTTCCCTCAGTACTGATCTTCTCCTACTACTACTTACTTATTCACTTTTCATTTTCTGTACTAATCTCCCATTCTAGCTAATAATTTCCCACATGGCATTGTACCAAATGCTGTACTTGATTTTAGATAATTAGCTCTAAGCACTTCCTTTGTCTAGAAAAATCAGTTATGATGATATTTCAGGCACCAAAACTTGTAGAAGTACCCAAGAAGTGGAAGTAGGGGAGACAAAATGAAATTACCTGAAGTTTTTTGAACACCTGCAACAATTTGGGCTGATTTTCATTTTCAGATGAGCTGCTTCATTCATCCCTAGCAATGACATTTTCATACGTTGTTGAATTTTATAACAGTTCTGAATATTATCACACTAATGCAAAAGCATCATTAAAAATCTCAGATATTGTTATTTGACTGAAAATAAGAATGACCTTAAGGACCTTTATGAAATTAATGCTACTGCAGAACTGTTATAGGAAGGCCTTGTATAAAGGGCTATAAAGCAAGATAAAAAATAAAATACCTGTATTGGTAGTTTTGCTGATACGGCAGCACTATGAATAAATGCCATCTCTGTGGAAGTACTGAAAAAGCAGCTTCAAAACCAGCAGCAATCACAATGTTTTTGAAAAAATATTTAACTGGCAAAATGCCACATTAAAACACAGATGACTTTAAAGATTATTTTCATTATTTCGTGTCACTTTCATTTTTAGTGTAATTTAACAAAACATTCAGACAATTCTATAAAATAGTATCTGCAGGCAGAGACTTGCTATTCACATAAGAAAGTAATGCTGAGATTCAGTAAAGCATTGGTTGTTCTACCGAGTACCTGCAGAGTCACCATTATCAGGTTTCCTTTTTGAGCTGGAATGAAAGAGGTTGGAAAAAGCAGACAACAATTAGCAAATGTGTAATTAGCTGCAAGGTTTGAAGCATCAATACAGAGGAAGAATCCAAACAAATTTTGGCTTCAAGATCACAGATTAGCATATATTTCTGCAGCCTCCATGTTAGTCATGATATTCTATGTGTGTTGCTTGGGGGAAAAAAAAGAAAAAAAAAGGAAGATAGTTATAATAAATAAAGTTTCGATACAGGTACGGATTCCAGTTTTGTACTCCAGGATACCTGTGTCGTTCAGACCTCATTGGCTTTGAGAAAGGCCAGCCTGTAAGACTCAGCCACCACAGAACTGCTCAAATGTTTGGATAGTTGCGAGGGTGGTTACAGATCCGGGGTTTTGTGCCCTTCAAATTAAACCTATAGCCCAGCGAAAATCTCCTTACCTCAGAATATTAGGTCCTGAAGTGGCACATTAGCTACTGTGAGGATTTCTGTACAGTGCTCAGAACCTGAAAAGATAAACTTTCTCATCACCTGGAAACTGGGTGTTTTGTGCCATTGATCGGAGCTGATTGTGGGGGAGGACTGAGCATACAAAATGTTATGGATCTTTATGAATGAAACTCTTCATAGTCATCAACATTCGTCTTCTGAGCACAGGTAAATACACACGTACCATAAATGACGACATTTCACTGAACTTTAACAAGATTATTTCCTCTGTGTGGTCTCACTGCTTACCTGTGCAGTTGTTTTGAATGCTTTGTGAGTGAGATAACACTAAAATTGAAAGCTACAGAATACGGTGAAATTCATATTAAAAGCTATCTGTGTTTTAATGCGGTTTCATTTACCAGTTAATATTTTGTATCGCTTCTTTCTCCAGAACCATTGCAACAGCTGGCAATTTTGCAGGTGCCTGTGCATTACCAAGCAGAGATGCCATTTGCGATAATGTCAGCGTAAGCAAAACTACTCACAGAAGCTTGCACCTTTTTATTTTGTGTCATTACTCTTTCAACCACCCTTTCCTGTAAAATTAGGCAATGCACAGGTAGTCATAAGCATTAGGCACCCAGCTGCTTTGGGGACCAGGACCTTCACGTCTTTATGATTTAACTGATACAAATTCCAAGTTGACGGGGTTAAATCTATAGTGACACTGTCAGGGTGGAGTAGAAGTCCACTCTGGAGCTCTTCCTGAACATATTCCTGCACAAGCAAGTCTGGAGTTGAATATAAGCTTTAGAAACTAGATTTCCACACAACGCACACACAGTAGCTAAAATTGATTTGCTGACGTCCTATCCGAGTTCCTAACGGATATTTATCTGAATTACAACAGCACCACGTAATTAGGCATAAATAAGGGCCTTTGTTCTGGAGGGGAGGAAAGTTTATCAATTCTGAACCATATGCAATTGCGTGTCTAATCTCTGCCTGCAATTATTTCAAATGCACATCCAGATGATAGCATTTATATCCATTGTGAGATTCATTGAGTCTGAGGCCAGAAGGGATCATTATACCATCTGGCCTGACCTCCTGGATATCAGAGGCCATTACATTTCCCCAATTACCTCTATACTGAGCCCTGTAACATGTGTTTGACTAAAGCATAACTATTTTTGACTAAAGCTTATCTCCCAGAAAGGCATCTAGTCTTGATTCGAAGCCATCAAGAGGAGAGAATCCACTACTTTCTGGGTACTTTGTTCCAATGGCTAATCACACTCACTATTAAAAATGTAGGTCATGTTTCCAATTTGAATTTGTCTGGCTCCAGATTTCATCCACTGGATCTCGTTATACTTTTCAGAGCTGAGTTAAAAAGCCCTTTGGCACCCGTTATTTTTCCCCTGTGTAAGTGTTTATTCTCTGGAGTCAAGACGCCTCTCAAATTTTTTCTTGTTTTTTTCTAATAGGCTTCACTGAACTCTGAAAAATCACAGGTAAAGTGTTTTCTCCAGTCCTTCTTGTATGTGTATTCTTATTTCACCTGGCATCCATTTCAGCAGTCCCCAGCCCCTCCTCACAGTGCCAACAATGCACGGGAGGAGCATGGGGGTCTCCACTGCCCTGGAAGCGCATACTCGGTTGCTTTCCTGTTATGAACCTCCGGTCTGTAATCCAATACACAACTGTAGGGTGAGGGAAAATATACTGTACTGAAGTTCCATAAATACAGAATTCAATATGTATCAGTTGTTCCCAGTGGGACCAGTTTATTGTATAATCCAGGTTTCTTTTATGACTGCACTCAACTCATCATCCTATACTATCAATTTGTGGTGATACACAAACTGCTTCACCTGAAACCAAACATCACTCACGGCAAAATAAAAATGTGCTGTGTGCACACTCCGGTTTCCAGCTTGAGTTTCTAATATCTTGAGATTCCAATCATAAATTTACCTATAACAGCAGAAAGGGATAATATACAGATGGATTTTTTTTTTAATTTTTAGGTTTGAAGTGGTTTATTAACCAGGCTTAAACTAAATGTTAGAGCAAATAGTTCAGTACAACCCTGCATGTATTCTCTCATTGCACTAAGGAGAGATTTTTCATTTCATAAATGATTCAAAATCTACTGTGGTGATGTTACATTAGTCTCAGTACAACGAAATACACACACCTCCCCTTCCTCTCTGAGTATTTGGTATAGAGAGCACACTGGCAGTGGACTTCACAGCATGCTCATTTCACAAGCCAGGCTATTGGCAAAACAGACATGACCTCAGTAAGGAAAAAACCCCATATTCTGGTTATACTAATTGTTCTTTGAACCTTTTGCCTTGGTATTTTGAGCACAGATTGCTTTTCTGGCCTACATCACAGATTTCAGCAACACGGAAAATTACATTTCTGTCCTAAAAACACTCCAGAACTGAAGATACATATGTGTATATACACACAAGCACACATATGTGGTGCTTGCGTATTTTAAAATACCTGTGCGTACTAAAATTCTACTTTTTTCTGACCGAGCCTGAAAAATGCCCTCATTAAGCTTTCTCTTTTCCCACAGATGAAAGACTGCAACAGAGTTACTTTGCTTCAGCCCAGGAAAGAAAACTTGTGTTGAACTCGATGCCAGGCTGCACCATCAGATTATAAGCTATACTGATAGTAAGATAATAAGTCATTCAAATCCTGTTCTGACTGAACTCAGTAGCAGAGCTGTCCTGCTTGTAGTGAGAGCAAGAGCAGGTGAAAACTTCTCTCAGCAGACAACAGGAAGCGTGTGTTTTTGGAGAGCAGCAATCTTTAGGCAAGGACTACGCAGCATTCGACTTCTGGTTAGACCCTTCCTGCACAGCGCATAGCACAGATTAGCAGAACCCTGCAGATCTGGCATCTCCAAGCAGCACAGTGAAAGTCTGTGGGTGGACTAAACCCATGTCCTTTTCATTTCACTATTGATTGCAGACTAAATCAAATACAGTGAGAGAAGAGCAAATGAAATTGAGCTGGCCAAGACCACAACATTTACATGGTAAGAGAGGCTCTTACTCCTCCTATCGCTGTCACGGCTCTGTGCATTTGAGGCCATTCTCCAAGGCACATGTGGGTTTTTCAAAGGTTAGAAGCTAAGCAGATGAAGTCTGAGTGATGCAGAGGATACACATGACTCTAGGTCACTGCTTTCCATCCATACCAGATGGGTACCCTCTGAGAGCCAGCACTCTCACGCAAGTGCCTGCAGAGAACCGTTTCCCCCTTGCCTGGCGTGCTTTGGCAGCCGCATTGGTTGGGAAGCCATGTCCCAAGTACAGCTGAACCCTCCATGTCGGTGTCAAGGTCAGCTAGAAGGACAAGATGAGGAAGACTGCATGTGATGAGCAGAGAAGGCTCCGGGGAGATCTTATTGCAGTCTTTCAGTACTTAAATGGGGCTTACAAGAAAGATGGGCACAAATTTTTTAGCAGGGCCTGTTGCGACAGAACAAGGGTTAATGGCTTTAAACTAAGGGAGGGTAGATCTAGACTAGATATAAGGAAGACATTTTTTACAGTGGGGCACAGGTTGCCCGGAGAGGTGGTCAATGCCCCATCCCTGGAAACATTCAAGGCCAGGCTGGATGGGGCTCTGAGCAACCTGATCCGGTTGAAGATGACCCTGCTCATTGCAGGGGTTTGGACTAGATGACCTTTAAAGGTCCTTTCCAACCCAAACTGTTCTATGATTCTATGGTGTCTTGCTACTTTATTTTAAGATGAATAAAAGTGCCTCAGGCACAAAGACACAAAGTCTGCAGGGCTGAAAGCAAAGCCTTTGCCTTTACCTCCCTTGATGGGTCTCTTGGCCTGTGGGTTACACCCAAGTTGAAGTGGCAATGACCAGTGGGAAGCAGGAAAAAGCTTAAGGCACTAAAGATGCCATCCTCCCTAGTGTCAAATGCACTATTTGGAGATGAAGCTTGCTGCTTGACTAGGCCTAACATACCCATGGAAGGTTGCTAGCAGGTCTACGTGAGGTGGGTCCCAAGTCCCAGTCAGGGCAAAGAGCCCCCTGCAAGGCTGCTGCCCCTATGACACTGGCTCCTAAAATCCAACTACAAAGTACTTCACACTTGAGTCTTGTTTTATTTGCAAGTAGTCATTGTGGCTGCCACAGGGATGGTGTCTAAGCACCTTGATGGTGTTTGGGGACAGCATCCTCATCCTGACCTCCTTGCCTGTGTGAGGTCAGGCTTCCTTCTTCCTGGGACCTCATATCTGCAGGTACCAACAGTCCTTTTTCTGAGGGAACTGTCCTCTAAAACATAACTGAAAACCCTCACTTCTAGCGGTACAAGGAAAATGCGTACGAAAAAATGAGATACTAGATCAGTTAGACGCATCTTTTTCCCAATGCTTATCACAAATCCCCCTACAGAAAAAGTGTTAGCTGTGTCTGAACAATTTGCACTCAGGTTTTCCAACCTGTAGTTCAAAAAATGTAAACATCGGGCCATTAAGATTTAATTGCTTTTTATATTCTCCGTGGAAGCTTTTACTATGAACTATTCATAAGCACGCTCAGGGCTGTCCAAAAAACATATTAGGACTCTGCTTACAGAGGAATGAGCTCAGGAAGATTTTCAGGCACCAGGTTGCAGTGACCTGCCCACCAGAGACCCCGGCCCTCTGGAAAGACCCCAGCCCGCTGGGCAGGAGCAACGAGTGGCAACGGGACAGTCAGGGACCACGCTGGTGCCTGGTGAGGAAATGGTGCCCTTTGCCACTCAGACCATAGCAGGCACATTATTCTTTTGCTGCTCAATGTAGCTGTTTGACTTCAATTTCCTGCTCTTGTTGGACAGCTAAAATGGGCAGAAACCTCCTGCCTGCAATTTTTTCCTACCTCAGAGAGCTCTTCATCAAATATGAGGGGTTTTCCCCATGATAGTGCTGTGCACATTTTAAGGAAAAATACAATTCTGAATTTATTTTAATTTAATTAGTTTTTACATCAATATTTCATCAAATACTTGCCATTTTGTGTTGTTTAAACTCCTTTGTTACTGTTCTTCCTGCAATATTTTCACCCATCACTTCCAACAGACAGTAGAATAATGCTGGCAGATTTTAGGGCATCATAATTTTTTTTCATAACTTCTCCAAAATTTCCTCAGTTTTTACAAAAATTTTGGAGATGTAAACCTGATTTCTTTGCTGTATGATAGCATGCATATACTTTAACTGAAAAATAACTGAGAAATTACTAGGTGAAAAAAGGAAAAGCTAATAGAAGTACAAGAAAAGAGATAATTCTAGATAGCGTGTTTCATTTAACAGAAAAAGGGGACAGTCACCAAAAAAGAAAAGAAAACCAATAAAACGTGCTTTTCCCTTGACTGACCCATGTGGAGATTACAAGCCAGTGGAAATGTTCCTCTTAACTTCCAGGCACTTGAGGTCAGATAATTTCATGGAGTATCATGTTTTCAGCCCACTCCTTTCTTATCAGTCGTGTCCCCTGGAACAAGTCACGTCTTTCTTTTGTAAGAGTGAATAAATGCCCCCAATTTGACTAAGGTCAAAGTAGTAACAATAAAATCATAGGCATGAAACCCCTTCCAGTTCAGTGTCTGTAACGGACTCATCTGACTTGATCTTCAAGAGGAAAGACAGACGCTTAAAAACATCCCCATGTTCCTAATTAGTCACAAGAAGGTGAAAGTAACTTTTATGGAAATAAGATTATGTGCCTTCTTTACATGTGTTTAAATGTCATTCTTCAATTCCAATGGCAAAGGTACGTAGGGACAAAGTATTAATAGTACCACCATAAAAAAAATATCATAATCCATTTGTTCGAAACGGTGCTCTATTAATGCAGCATATTCACTGCTGCCTCGATCGGGGGAAATCTAAAAACATGAAGCTAGATCACTAATTTTTGACCTCTCACTTCTTAGCTTCCTTCAAGGCTAAATAGCTGTTTTACTGAAGCCTTTTTAAATTACATTCACTGAAAATTATACAGTAAAACTCATTCAGAAAATGATTTATTTATAGAGAAAATGTGAAATTACCTAGGCCTAGAGCAGCATCAGAAACAACGTAATGAGCCTTTAGTACTGCAATCCAGATCACCTGCTGGTAGATCCCACCATTTCTCCAGGAAATAGCACCCACTGGTATACAATGGGCATCCACCTTTTTACCGCCCAGAGGTAAGATTTGTTTCCTTCCCTTAGGCTCTTTTTCCCCGTTAGTACAAACCCTGCTTTTCCTCTGTCTCTCTTCCCCTTACTGAACATTACCTCCCACACCTTCACTGTGCTGTCCTCAGCTTCAAAGAAACAGAAACCTCCAGGCAGCTGTACGAAATAAAGTCAGACCTCCAGTAATAGTTCCTGGTCTAGCTGCGATGGTGGCATTACTGTATTTTCTCAGTGTATTTAGCTTCCCTGGCGCTTCCCCCGCGACAGGCAACGTGTCCCCTTCCACCGTGATGTACGGCAGGCAGGCTGAGCAGGCACAGATGCAGGAGAGGGGGAGCAGAACTGAGGTACCGTTTTCTCTAGTCCTACCTATCTATCAAAGTACTTTTATGGTCCCTGTCCAAGCACTATCTAAGCACTACAGGCAATTAAAGGCTGGCTCTACGGGAGAAGGATTTCATTTTGCAAGAGAACGAGTAGAAAGTCGATACCTCTCATGGATTAAAACAACCGACCAAGCCAATGCTGGGCACGTGTCCCTTACCTTCCTGAGTATGTTTTGTCCAGTTAGACAAAACAGAGATCAAAACTGCACCCAGGTTAGTGGATGAAGACTGCTGTGTCACCACGAATGCACTTTGACTGAAACAATTCTGAGCAATATGTGTTTGTGAAATAGTTTAAGATCCCTCCGTGTAAGATGCAACGCGTAGTTTTGTATGCACGTTTCTAAATAACTTGTATCTCACGCACAGACTTCAGCTGTCACACCGCACTCATTTCCAGCATGCATTTGTATATGTGAGCCTACGGCATTTTCAGTTTGCAGCAGGTGCTCCAGGGTCACAAGCTCAGCCTGATTTTACAGCCCGACCTGTAACGATCACCCAGCAAACCCCATCATGTTGTACAAAGACTAAGAACTTATTTCAGCTACCAAAAAACTTCNTAGTCTTGCTTAAACCATTCTTTCNTTTCATTTCTTCATCTTCCCCTCAAATAGTCTTTTGCTTCTTTTTGTGTGCAGGTCTTTTACCAAGACGAAATTAAACACAAAGTTGAGGCTCAAATATATACGACTTGTCTGCTCTGGCTGCCGAGAGATGTTCATCTGCAACATCCTCTTGATTGCCTGGGCAGGACGTGTGAGAAGAAAGGACCTAAAGTTCCAGATCAACTACCAAAAACTGAAGAGTGGCCTGATTTATTATCCAAAAATTGGAAAGGTCAAAAGCCCCACCCTAAATGTGCTTTTTTTTTCCCTTGAAGCAGCAGTTCGGGACATAATTTGCTGACTATTATAACTGTAATGTTATTTAAATTGAGTTCCTTCTGAATGTAATTTACTGCCAAAGTTTATTGAGCTTGTTTTAACACCATAGTAGGAGATTAAAAATTAAACTATCTTTTTAACTATTTTTATAAAGGTTACACTAGTACATTTCATTTCTTTATTGCTTTACTGAATGTCAAGGTGCAGAGCACTCAGCGAAGCCTGACAGTGACTAAGAGATATAAAGGTCACGTCGTATACATTTGCTTCAAAAGCTCAACCTCTGTTTTACCTAGAAAATTATTCACAAATTACTGCCTACCACAAAAATTAATGAACGAAGAGGTCGTCCACACCCAGAGCACCAGAGACACTGCAGGAAATTCTGAGGTGGGAAAAGCCACCAGTCCTCAGGGCTGGCTTTCCATCGTCATTTCAGCAGCGTTTTAGATGCAGCAGCAAAGCTCACCTCTGCCTACCTGGAGCCAGGCGATCACGCAGCAAGGTGCTTCGCTGCCGCTGCCTGCGCGCCTTCAAGCTGCGGCTGGGGCCTGAGGAGTTTGGCAGCGCTCGCGTTGATCTCCAGAGCCCTGGAATCCTTCTG
>Ga0065711_1041110_pt1 | contig 16404 bp, 6 predicted proteins | sample Hoacrofraction12_FD_59098 | JGI IMG/M metagenome (GOLD analysis project Ga0065711, IMG submission 59098) | Hoatzin crop microbial communities from Cojedes, Venezuela - Epithelial fraction 12 v2 (version 2) | ecosystem: Host-associated > Birds > Digestive system > Esophagus > Crop | place...
CTTCAACTTTCTTGAAGTGGGGAGCCCAGAACTGGACAGAGTACTCCAGATGAGGCCTCACTAGGGCAGTGTAGAGGGGAAGGAGAACCTCCCTCGACCTGCTGGCCACACTCCTCTTCAGTTTGCCTCTATTTAGGTCTTCACAAAGAAGTTATATACATGAGATGCACGTGGTGATCTAGTGTTGATTAAGTTAAACATTGTCTAGACTCCACTGAGTTTAACAACTACGGACAAGAAATAGCTGCTGAAGTACACACATCTCGTGCCATTTTCCACAATGTAGCTAACCCCATTGATGTCCATCTGCTGGTCCAGAAGTGTGCAAGTCTCCTGTAGTTCCTGTGTCATCATTGTCAGCTCCATGATGATGTCCTGGATACCATTCAAGACGTAAAATGGCAGAAGACACAAAGGTGTAAACAGGTCAATAGAACCCCTTTTTTCCATCAGCTGTGATGGGATTTTTGACACCTACACGCACACACTTAACAGCCAAATGCCTACAGTCTGGAGCTTCATCCTGTCCTATGTGTGACAGTAAGGCTTGAAGCAGCACTCAAATATATACGACAGATATATTCATAACTGATTTCATTATATCAGAATTCTGATATTTAGATAAAATGGCCATTGTGGAGGGGAATTCACAATGCTATTGATTTAGGAACACTATAGATTTATTGACATTATCAATTTATCTGATGAATCTAACTAAAATTAGTGCCTGAATTAAGTTTATCAAGCTAAAAATGTCTACAAACAGCTAAGCAAATAAATTTCAGGCCATATGTACGTTTTAATGTGTGTCGCTCTTTATTTTTTTAAAACATAACCTGGAAGAAAATTTAGACCTTTAACACGTGCAGTATGGGAAGCATATGATCTAGTGTGCATGCATGTCAAAGATGTTCTTTCATCTTATCCTGGAGATACAAAAACAGCTGTGATGTTCAGCTTTGCTTTAACAAAAGCCAAGTGACACAGATTGGATACTCCTACTTGGAGTAGTACACTTGCATTTCAGACCTAATTTTATTTGAACATCTCCAGAAACACAAGGTCTGATATGGCTATTAAAAGCTCTCTAATCTCAACAGAAAAGCTGCTGAAGAACACAGTCAGAAGCAAGTACGCAATAGGTTAATAAAGAGGTGGAAGTCATCCAATGCTTACCTGAAAAAACAGACGGGAATGTGGAAAAGCTCAAAAACGAGCTCAGGCTTAGGGCCTTGCTCATGCTACTGTGCAGTATACTCATCTCCGCTAGCAGAACTGTAAGTGACTGTACAAGTTTAGAAAATCCTGCCTTCCTCGTTCTGCATTCACTTATACTGTAAACAGAATCATGCGTTTCTTCTCCCAGCACAGGCCAGCAGCTCTGTAAGTGCCACGGAACATCAGAGGTTCTTCATGGGGTCTCGCAGGGCAGGGCCTGTCCCACTGTCCCAGCAAGGGAGCAGGCCAGTGCCAGAGACCGTGAGCAAGTTCAGCCAAGAGTCAAGATCAGCAGGGACTGATGGCCTCAGGCTGAGCTGAAAAAGGATATGGGGCCTCAGGAAGGGTTGGCGTGAGGTCCCAGGTGAGGCTGTTGGGGGCCAATAAGGCCAGTTAGTGCCCTGAGTAGGTCCGGTATATCTGAGATTAGGAAGCAAACTTCTGTCCAGGTCTTAAAATATCTCTTTTCTCTAGCAGTTAAAACTAGATATATTTAAGCTCATTTGGCAAAGCCTACACCACTCAGGTAAGGAACACTGCTCTGAGAAGTGTGTAAATCTAATTTTTAACCGCCTGGTGCATACAGATTTCTTTGGCCTGTCAGGAGATCATCAGCCAGTGGCATTACATTATGGGAAGAAGAAGTATTATTCTCCACCTTCCAAAGAAAAACAGAGCTTGATATTAGCATATACTGTCTAATATGGGAGCAAAATAGCACACTTTTCCAGGCTGGGTTCATATGCCTCTTTCTGGACTCTCCTTATCTTCCCAAAGCTTAAAAGCAGCCAATAGCATTTGGTGTAGATTGATGAATTCCCCGACTTGAGGAAAAATAAAGAAGCACTGATAAAAATCCAAGTTATTTGCCCCTCTCATTTCTTCATGATCTTCGTGGAGTACTTACAGTTAGGTCTAAGTGTTTGGGCATCTTTTTTCCTGACAAAATGAGTGCTTTCAATCTAGATCAAGACAGAAAACTTCAGTCCTCTTAAAACTGAACTGGGCAGTTATTATAGCCTAGTATTTGTGATACACACAGATATACTGTGTTTCTCAGAGTTTATCAGTGACCAGTCAACCTCCCATATAACACAGACATTGGGATAAACCATAAGTGAAAACCTAAAGTGAAGACTAAATCAATAAACTGCTTTTGCATATATTTCAGAGTTAATACATATCTATCATGCAGGAAAATGTCAGAATAAGTCCAGAAGTCAGTTAATAGGTCTAGAAAGATGGTTCATGAAAGTGCTTAGCTGTCTTTGGATTATTTCCTTCCTATCTTTCTCAATTTTTGAATCAGATGAAAATAGTCACCTTTTTCAGTCATCAGTAAAAAGATGCATACTGTTTAACCACTAGTAGAATTTGCATCAAGTGCCCTTTCCCTCATAACTGAAACTCCAATTTTATTTTGGGTGCTTAGTCAGGAATGCAGTAACTAGCATCCCCTGGAAAACATCTGTATCATACTGTATAATTCAGTATATTCCAATGCTCTATTTCTCAAACGTTCCATGTGTCCAGAGCATATGTTGCACCTCACTGGAATAGCCCATAAATATTCTATGCTTTCAGAGTATAACATCTGGCATGCTCATTATTAACCTTTCACTACACATTTTATTTATATTATAATTTTGGTAGTGGTTTTTCAGTTCAACATGATACCCTGTGTCAAAGTACATCTTATTAGTATTCACAGACTGTAGACTGATACAATAATCATGTCAAAGATTTGCTTATCATCATCTCTACAATACTGAGGACCATAACAATTATCACAATTGTCTCAATGATCTGTATTATTAATGCTAACAGCTGCAAGTGTTGCATGTTGCAGGAGTCTGAGCTGAGGCTTCATATTTTGACACATGACTAGTTAACTTAAGTTTGGAATTAGTACATTCTGTTAGATAGGTGTTAAACTACCATTAGTAGTTAGAAGAGGGAAAATTAGCTTTCTTTTAACTCCATCTGGTACATACTGAGATACCAAATTGTCGCTAATAAAACACTGAATGTATTTATATGAAGTAGAAGGTGAAAAAAAATGTGGAGAGAAAAGAAGTAATGAAATATATACTTTCGTAATTGCAAAAACAGAACAGAGAATACAACTGGAAGGCACAGAAATAATATTAAATGATTATGTTACAGTAACATAATGTGTTTTATTCGAAGTAAGTCTGATGATTCTCATAACTAGGATTCCAATATATTATAGAGAGAACTGTTTATATATAGGAAAATTTATCTGGAGGCAGAATTCTTGTTAGGATTCTAAACAGCCCAACATTGTAGTGTAGATTTAATTTACATCAAAATAAAACAAAAAGAGAAAAAAAAGGGAAAACCAAAATAAAACCAACCAAAAATATGTGCCTTGTTCCTTTAAGCCATTTGAAAACTTCAGACTTACATATCAGAGGACTACGCAAATCCTCATTAAATAATATAATGCTTCATTTTTTAGGTAAAGTTGCAAGGAATTAAAAACGAAGAAGAAATGACAGATGGTATATAACTAGAGACCTGCAGGAATGAAAATTTCCTGGACCAAATCTCAAGGTACTCAGAATCACAAGATACCATTTATAGAGGGATTAGCTCTTAGAAACCAAACACAGCCAACCATGCACCAACTAAAAGAGAAGCCATCCTTGACCTACTTGTAAACAGAGAGGAATTGATTGCAAATGTGAGAAAAATAGTGAAATGTGGAACCAGCCAGAATGAACCAGCTGAATCTAGAGAAATAATTAATAAGTTCGCAAAGCACAATGGTACAAGGGCACTGGATTTTAAGAAAGAAAATCAGTCTCAAATCCACAACAACTGATGAGCCAGGAAAATTTCTGGACAGGTTCCCAGGAAAGTGAGGGTGAGAGAAGCTTCCCAGGACATTGCACTCTAAGCCACAGTAAGTGAGAAACTCCTGTAGCTGTTATGCATGAGTTTATGCAGTTTTCGGCGTCAATGGTCCCACTTATCCACTGCATCCTATTGTTTCTTTTCTTGCTCAGCCCCTCTCCATATTTGGTGTCCCTCCCACACATCTTTGTAGCAGAACCACTTAGGCACTAATGCCAAGTTTTTAATTAGAATGGTATATCCAGATATCAGAATAGTATATATCAGAATAGTGTATCAGCTAGGATGCAATCCCCAAACAAGACGTGTCCTCAGGCTTACCTTCTTTGAAGTAGATTCTGGTCAGAGGACAAGTTTATTCTTATGTACATCTTTTCTCCTGAGATTGTAGTCATGCACACACCTTTCTCCAAGGGTTTCCTGTAATCCGTGAAGTTGATACATAATCACAACGCTAACTTTTAACACTTCTCTTAGAGAATCTTTAACCTGCCAAGGTATATCAGGAACACTGAAGTCTTGTGGGTATTACTAGACCCTCTTCTCAGCCGGAAAGTTGTAAACATACCATTTTTGAAGGGTGAAATCAAGGGCTAGACAAATGGTTGGGCAGTAATCCTGACTAAAAACATAGTTTTCCAAACAAATTAAATCCTTCAGTTTTGTAAAGAAGGTTTATGCATAATTCTTTATAATATAAGTTTAAATCCACATCTCAAAGAATTAAAAAAAAAGGTGTCTGAAGGAGTTTTGAGATTAATTAAACTGAGAAGATGAGGTCTAAGACCATCTAAGGAACCTGAAGGCGCACAAGTCTATTGGACCTGATGAGATGCATCCATGGGTCCTGAGGGAACTGGCAGATGAAGTTGCTAAGTCACTCTCCATCATATTTGAGAAGTCGTGGTAATCCAGTGAAGTTCCCACTGATTGGAAAAGGGGAGACATAACCCCTATTTTAAAAATAAAAAGAAAAAAAGAAGACCCAGGGAACTACAGGCCAGTCAGTCTCACCTCTGTGCCCAGCAAGGTCATGAAGCAGATCCTTCTGGAAACCATGCTAAGACACATGGAAAATAAGGAGGTGATTGGTGACAGCCAGCATTGCTTCACTAAGGGCAAACAGAGCCTGACAAATTTGGTGGCCTTCTATGACAGAGGTACAGCTCTGGTGGATAAGGGAAGAGCAACTAATGTCATCTACCAGTACTTGTGCAAAGCATTTGGTACTGTCCAGCATGGCATCCTTGTCTCTGAATTAGAAAGACATGTATTTGATGGATGGACCACTTGACGCATAAGGAATTGGCTGCATGGTCACACTCAAAGAGTTGCCATTAATGGCTCAATGTCCACGTGGGGACCAATGACGAATGGTGTTCCCCAGGGGCTGGTATTGTGACCGGTGCTGTTTAACGTCTTTCTCGGCAACATGGACAGTGGAATTGAGTGTACCCTCAGCAAGGCTGCCAATAACATCAAGCTGTCTGGTGTGGTCAGCATACTGGAGGGAAGGGATGCCATCCAGAGGGACCTTGACATGCTTGAGAGGTGGGCCTGTGCAAACTGCATGAGATTTAACAAGGCCAAGTGCAAGGTCCTGCACATGGGTCGAGACAATCCCAAGCAGAAATACAGGCTGGGTGGAGAATGGGTTGACAGCAGCCCTGAGGAGAAGGACTTAGGGATGCTGGTTGATGAGAAGATCAACATGACCCGGCAGTGTCATGCAGTGTCTGCTTGCAGCTCAGAAGGCCAACCATATCCTGTCTTGGCCTGCATCAAAATAAACTTGTCCAACAGGTCAAGGGAGGTGGTTCTGCCCCTCTGCTCCACTCTGGTGAGATCCCACCTGGAATACTGCATCCAGCTCTGCAGCCCTCATCACAGGAAAGACATGGACCAGTTGGAGCAGGCCCAGGGGAGAGCCACAAAAATGATCAGAAGGCTGGAACACCTCTCTGTGAGAAAAGGCTGAGAGAGCTGGGGCTGTTCAGCCTGAAAAAACGAAATCTGTGGGGGAGACCTTCTAGCAGCCTTCCAATACTTGAAGGGGGCCTGCAAGAGAGCTGGAGAAGGATATTTTACAATGTAGTGATAGGACAAGGGGTAATGACTGTAAACTGAAAGAGGGTAGATTTAGATCAGACTTAAGGAAGAATGTTTTTATGATGAGGCTGGTGAGGCCCTGGACCAGGTTGCTCAGAGAAGTTGTGGATCCCCATTCCCTGGAAGTATTCAAAGCCAAGCTGGACTGGGCTTTGAGCAACATGATGCAGTGGAAGGTGTCCTTGCTTATTGCAGGGGGGTTGGAACTAGATGATCTTTAGGGTCCCTTCCAACCCAAACCATTCTATGATTCTATGATGCTTAAAAGTGCCAGGACACATTTTCTGAGTCACATTACCTGACTCTGAGCAGCTGGTATCCATGATATTAAATTCTTACACACTGCAGAGGAAGTTTTGACTCCCCTGCTGTCTATTTGGAATAGTTCATGACCCAAGCTAACTCTGAAACATTTGATATAAACTGTTTGGTAGATTGCTGGTGAGCAAAAAACCAAAATAACGGTACAAAATAATTAAAACAATTCAAAGTATTTAGCAATATGTCTGCTTCAACATTACAGTGCTCAGGAGTAATCTTGGTACTCTTTAGTGGAGACCACACAATCCTCTAGCAAACTGTCGTTTGTACAAAGAGAGTGCAGCTTTTTATAATTCTTGGTATATCAGACGCCACATTAGGCAAATACATTTGGGGACTACAGGAAGTCTGGAGGGAGTGTCTTCTAAATTTGACTTCCTGGGACTAAGAGACATAGTGACTGTAGTAAAAAACAATTGCAAAAATTTTTTTGTAGATGGATAGGTGTTTTCTTTATGTAAGACAAGATGGACTGCAGTTTTACAGCTTCTTGCTGAAGATCTCCCACCTTGTCAAGCAGATTGCAAGGAGACGAATAGCTAGGTAGATTTTCTAAGGCAGAAGTATGGCCCAGAAAACTACAGTATTTTTAATCTCATATTAAATACCCAAATGGAAAACTTGGGTTGTCGCTTGTATTCATAGTGGTATACATAAAGGGCCAGTGCTAGAGATAATCACGCTATAAAGGGCAGAACAGAAAAATATTCAAATATTAATAGATTGAAAAAGTTTATTATTGTAAATAAAAAAGTGTTTTACAGAAAACATTTAGTAGTGAAAGAACAAAATATCTCATGACTAAAGATCTATGGAAATAAAGGAAAACCAACATGTTGATCGTTTGGATAATAATTTGTGCCGCTTGTTCCCAGACAATATCTATAAGTTTAGCATTATAACACTCTCAAACTTGAGATGTTGTCATAGTTTATGCAGCAGAACTTTCTCTCTGAGAGACTCTGTAGTTGTTGTACTGCAGTACATTCTAAGTTTTACAGTACTACTGGAAATTCAGAAAAGATGGAACAAAAGTGTCAATAAAGATGAATTAATAGATATAAAGAATTTAAAATCTGTAGAAGACTGGAACTCTAACAGTACACAAGTATTTTTACAATTTGTATCACAAGGTTTTATAGGCCTGTTTGTGCTGTAATTGCCACCCTGAGTTTATTATTGATTGAAATTTTTAGTTACTAAAATAACAGTTGATTGCATTTGTCATTTTGCTTGACTGATTAATAGATAATTAGACTTCAGCAAGGACATTTCTTATACAGGTTTGTATAATGAAAACGGCTGGGAAATATTTCCCCATTATTTTCTTTCCTTGCAGTAGCAGAAGATTTTGGGTTTGGTTTTTTTTTCAACTAAAAATAAATCAGATTAAAATTGGTTTATTTCTCCTTTTGTGGAAAATCAAGCAAATATTTCTATGTAATTCTTATTTGGCTTTTTTTTTCTCCCCCAAAACCCCAGAGTCTTCTCAAATACCTATTTAATTTACAAGTGAGAATCAATCCCCAAACAGTTCATCTGCTGGATAATAACATGAGAAAAATTTGTTCAACTGAAACTTTATACAATGTATTAATTTGCTGATTATAATTTCTGTTTAGTCAAAGACGCATTTCTCCTAAAAAATGCAATCAGTGATTTTTACAAAAAAAGAAGTGCTACATATGCAACTGAAACTGTGAGTGTGATTATGAATAAAATCAAGGAGGAAAAAAAAAGAATAACATGAGATGCAAAAATGAATTTAAAAAACCCTATTTATCCTTCAAATTATAGTGGGCAACAGTTATTAATAACTGTAGAAATTAGCAATTTTTTATACATATACAAACACTTTTTACACACATACATACATACATGTGTTATTTGCACTGTTTTATCAATTCTTGCACAGCTATGCCAATTGTAAACTTTGTCCTCTGGTTGACGTGAAACTGCCAAAGATGCAAGATAGAAAGGAGTTCTTCTTAGTAGGAAAAATATTACATCAAACAACACCCTTTTGGCCATAAGACTAATAGGGTGAAGGAACTGGATTTCTTTTCTGCCTCCTATTTCTCATTTCCTTTCTGTGAACAGAGAACATGCTTGGGAACAAGGACTTGGTTTGGGCTGTTTTATTTATTTATTGGAGGTTTGTACTACTTTGTACACAAAAGCAATCAAAGTACTTACAGTAAATCAGTGAATCTGGCCCTTAAACTTGCAAAGAGAAGACCCAGTCATACTTCTCCATAAGTCAACATATTTTGCTTTTTTCTTTTTCTCTTTGTATCATTAATGGAGAGGAATTGGTAATCCATTGTTTGTTACGAGTTATCGACTTCCACTCTGCAAGAACAAAATCCTCTTTGGTGTAGACATTGTCTGTATGTCCTACGTATATCTGAGCCAGGTGAGTGGTAGATAGGCTTTACCTGGGATTGTACAATGAGTTCCTACTCTCCAAATAGAAGACTACTGCTCTTTATGAAAGGGGCGGACATTGGCTTTGTTACCTAATTATTTGACCTCAAAAGAATCATCTTAGATCTTCCAATCCTTTGGTGGCTGTGCTGGTTTTCACTGGGGTAGAGTTAATTTTCTTCATAGTAGCTGGTATGGGACTATGTTTTCATTTTGTGCTGTAAACAGGCATGTTTTAGTTACTGATGAGCAGTGCTCACACAGAGTCAGGGCCTCTTCTGCTATTCATATCACCCCACCAGCAAGTAGGCTGGGAGTGCACAAAAATTGGGAGGAGACACAGCTGTGACAGCTGACTCCAACTCACCAACGGGATATTCCATACCATATGACATCATACTCAGCCGTAAAACTAGGGGGAAGCTTGGGCAGGGGGCTGCTACTCAAATTACATGACTGTCTGCCATCTGGTTGTATCTGACCCACCAGGCCAGGAGATCAAAGAAGGCACTTTCATACCTGTCTGATCTGGTTCAAATTTCTAATGCATGCCTTATTATTGCAGTTGACCACTTCTCAATGGTTCTTGACACTTCTTGACAAATGTATGTACCAAAGATGTAAGATAACTTTTGCTCAGACTAAATCTGGAAGCCCATTCCTGCAAAATCAGAGATAATGACACCTTTCAATATAAACTTTACAACAGTTTTTTCGCGCCTATAGAAGTTTTATGACACCATGAAAAAGGAGTGAGATTACGTTAACTGAGCAATCTGAATGGCATATGATGTTCCTGTAACGGTAAAATAAGTCAGAATGATGGAAAAGACCAGTAGAACTATTTTTTTTTCTGTGTTAGATGGGTGGAGACATTTCAGTTCCAAAATTACTGGTGATGCTAGCAGAATTCTTCTTCAGGCACTCAATAATAGTCGTTGCAATTTTGCTTCACAGGATTGCATGAATCAGAAACCCATGTATTCAATGCCATAGTGTTTTGTTAACTGTAAGGCAAAGATGACTACAGAAATGACATATCATGTTTTGATTTTACAGGAAGTTACTATGTTCACATTAGATCAAAACAAAACAAGATAGAGTTAAAAACATTTTGGTTCCTCTTTAAGTGAAAAGAAATTTTTTGCAAGACTGAAAATGCAAGCTGCAAGTCTGTGATCTTTTAAGATAATGAGTACATTTAATAACAATGGGCGTGGGTGAGACTATAGATCATGTAACATCTTACAGTAAGTTTCAAAATGTACTCTGCAAAATAGTGTTCTTCATATTACATCACTGTCTATCTGAATGGTAAAGCTCATTGTTCTCTTAACTTTCTAGACAAAATAATGTCTTCCATTTATGCTCTTATTTTACTTGTTTCCTCTCTATACACTGGAGGTGAAAACAAATAATTTAAATTAACAAACTGACAATAAAAAGGCCTGTTCTGAATGCTGCCTGCAGGTCTTTAAAATGGTGAAAGCATTTTGCATTATAAGATTGCTCTAGTCTCTGAACATGAATCCCAGTTTGAAAGACTGAAAATCTCCCTGTAGTCTGAAGCACTTAAATAATTTAGATTAAATTTAAATTGTGCTACACTTTACAAGACCAGAACCATAGTCACATCTTTACTGGCAAGCTTATAAAAATTTGAAATGCTCCAATAATTTTAAATCTTGTAGAAGCCTAGTACCTTCCAAATTAAAGTGCTAATAAAAAAATTAGCACTGAAATTTAAATCTCTATGTGCAGTGTAGAATGATTTAAAATTATTGAAGCCTTTCAATTTTTTATGAGGTCTCTATGCAGAACTGAATCAAACAGCATTTTTAGTACAATGGAAATAAGTTAGAAAAGAAAACAAAGAGAAACTGTCATCAACATTGCAATGTACAATGAGGACCTTTTCAGGGTGCTGGAGAGAAGAGCTTTGAAAGAACTGCATACTGAAAAGTGAAGCAGATACCGTCTTCCATTTAAAACATTTTACTAGGACTCAGGAGATATTAATTTTAGGTTCTGATTTAGTGCAAACTAATTTCTCTGAATCTGCATTTCTTTCTTTGTTACTTACATAGTAAATTCTCTGAGGCAAGAACTTTCTTTTTCGTGACTGATATTCATCTGACTAAATGCGGATATCTACCATGTCAACATCCATACAGATATGCTAATTAGTAGATATAGCTAGTTATCCCAGTACTGCTTCACAGTCAGTGGAGAGAAATATATTATTTTCAAAAGTCTGTTCGTAGAATTGTACACTCCTACAATAAGGTATAGATAGGAATCACATCCTGAAGAACCCTATTAGTCTTCATCAACAGTAAGGGAGGCCTAAATTCACTGGTTTAGCTATCAGCTGCAGTATCTAAAGTTGAGGGAAATGAAGCCAACTTGTTATTCTCTTGTCTAATTGTTAAGACTTCCAGGTGTTCCTGCCACAGTTGTTCTTGATAGCTATAAAAATTTCAGATAGATAATCTTAAATAATCTGAATCTACGAGTGTTAGGCAGTGACTGTCTTTAGAAACAGTGAATAGGCAAAGACCTCTCAGTAAGATTTTCACAGATATGTTTCTACAGTGAAAAGGAGAAAGAAAATACATGGGTCATCTGTATGGCTTTTTTTTTTCTATAATGTTCACAGTGAAGAGAACTGAAGAGAGAAACACAGCAGGTATTTGGTGCACTTTACCTGTAAGTATGAATAATTTTCTTGCAGAACTGTCTATAGGAGAACCTGAAGAAAGTCCAGTCACTTCCAATGACCCTATTCAATCCGAGTTTTAGTAATAGACTGAGATTACTTTACTGGATGATAAAATCCTTCTGGCAGCTGAAGTAGGCTTCAATGCAGAGAACCACAAGCTGATGCAAATGTCAGATACATGTGCAGAAAGACTGAGACCTGTAAAAACATATTCCATCTTCCTGTTCCTTCCCACAGCAGATCCAGTCTCCTCACATTGATCTACAATGGTCTGTATACAGTTTTGCTTCTGGCAATCTGAAGGACCAGTTTCTGGTTACCTTATTATAGATTCATTCAAGAATAGCTGCAGCACTTTTGCTAGTCATTGCTGGGCCTAAATGTCTAGGGGCTGAATTTTCAAGTGGTGAGTATTTTCCTGTCAAATTCACCTATTTATTAGGTACGTTGACTGTTGTAAGTGGGACTATTCTGCTTACGGAGTAAAGCTAATTTTTAAATATATTTGTGTACTGAGGACTGTTACTATTTGCTGGTCTTTACATTGAAAATTAAGTATAAGTATCTGAATGTATTTGAGGTGAAAACAATCAAACAAACAAAAAGACTTAAGGAAGAAATTTATATTAACCCCATTTACAATGACCTTATGTGTGAGGGACATGGGGAGTGGGTAAATTACATTTTGTCAAATTAAAAGAAGGGGAAATGCATTTTCTCTCAGCTATTACTATGTCTTCCCTTCTAGTGAAGACTAAAATGTCAAAGAACAGGAACAAAAAAAATTTACATGAAACGTTTGTTCATTGAAATAATAATTTCTAAAATTGTTTAGAGAAGACAATGTGTGAATTTTTTTCCCATAAACTTAGAAAGAGAATTCAGAGATTAATTAATGGAAACACAAGTTCTTGAGATAAATAATATTTACAGGGCAAAATATTGAAAATGCAATACCTTAAAATGGAGACAGAGGCTCCTGAAATTTTTTCCTTTACATATGTCCCTGTAAAGGAAGAATACTAGCACAGGATTCACAGAGCTAAAGTCAATTGTCTATAAGTTTTGTCAAATAATGGAGTGCTTGACTGCTAAGAGTCTCAGCATCTGTTCTTGAACTTATTTTACTTTCTATGAATTGATTATCTGTTCAAGTGCACCAAAAAGGGTATGATTTTGGCTTAGTATGTCTAGCTATGTCAAATTTTTTAGGCTAATTTGGTATTGAGAAAGGAAGTTATTTTCTTCCTAACATGTTGGACACCCTAGCCATGTTCTTATTTTTTAGTAGTTACAGATGGCCTGAAAAATGAATGCATCACAATATTATATAGTTTACTTCATCTCTGTATATCCAGCTAAGAGGTCAGAGATGCTCATTTAAATCTTCTAAGCCTGTTGCAACTTGAGTGAATAGCAAGTGACTGTGTAAGAAAAGAGGAGAGATACTATCTTCAGCTCTGTTGGAGTAATTCATATTCAGAAAATACTGTCTGAGAAACTTTGAACCTAGTTTACAGGTTCTTAAATGTAAGGTGACCACAAGATGCCCTTTCACAACAGAACTTTATCATCCTGGAATCAGATCCACAAGGCGTACTAAACATCCACAGAGACATTTAATTCTTCATATCCTGTTGCTTGCAAATAGGAATGAAACTCCTCATGCCATTGTTGAACTGACCTTAGATAATGTCATTCGCATCTGTGAAAAAAGACATTTGCGAACTGCAAAGCTACTCAGAATTAATTTAAGAATTTACCTTTTGTTCTTAGATATATCTCACCACAGTCAGGAATATGATGCACCCAGGACTTTTCGTTGCCCTGGCCTTTAGTATGTGTTAACCCCATAAGCTAATCTGAGTCACTGCACACCAGGTTGGTTTAACCAAGACAGGTTACTGAAGTGGACACACAGCACATGGAAAAGCTTGAACAAAAATTATCGTTTACCTTTGTGCTACACATAATTCTACTGTATTTCTATAAGACTTCATGTCTTTTTTACAGAATGAATGGCTTCTAGTCTCTTTCCTAATGAATTGTGAGAGAATGTATCCTATAATTAAAGGAAATCAAAAGAACTCTTGAGGATTTTCAGTTTACATGACATGTGACCATTACACTGGCAGACTGAAGAACAATGTAGAGATCCTTTGGTTATCTTGAACCTAGGTAGAGGTAAAGGAAATTTAAATTGGCTCACTTATTGGTGACTTTCAATTTTTGGCAGTTCCTTTCTGTTTCCTAATTCAGAATAACGCTGAATATTTTTTCCTTAAATAGAACTTCTCAGTAAAGGAAGTTTAGCTTGTGTTGTTATTATTATTATGAAAAGCTTTCTTGGACTACCCAATCCAAGTGACAGCAACATCTAAGCTTCTAACGTGAGCAATTAGCCAACATAAAAGTGTATCTGTATTTCTGCAAGAAGGATTAGTACAGTAATTGAAAAACTGTCAGAATAAAATCAAAATACACACCAAAGCTGGGTCTGCAAAAGAAGTAGAGCTGACTTCCAGTATTATAGCTGTAAAATAAGACATAAATTATTACGTAGTTTGGCAACAGAAACCCTGTGATCATCTATAGAAGACATACTGAGGTTATGTATTGTCCCTGTTAAGGGATTTTGCAAATGACCACTACCTCCAGCAGCCCCAATGCACAGGGATTTTTCCTGCCCAGCCACTGGAGATGAGCTTCATACACCTGAGGGTCTCCGTTTCAGGATGACAAAAGCAGATGCTGGTTTCACACATGCACACACAGAGACATGCACAGGCAGAGAGGACAAGGACATGACCAGTCACACAGACGGCCTCAGACAAGGCGCTGCCCCCAGCAGCACCCATGCTGGGGGCTCACACGAGACACAGGCACAGACAGCCACGTCCCCTCCTCCTCTTGGGCTGGCAGAGGCAGAAGGTCACCTGTGCAGCACACACCCCACACTCTCTGGGTTCACAAGCACACACACGTTTGTGGATCCCCTGAGCACTGGCACAGCCCCTCTGCCCACCCGGCCCCCCTTCCTGGATCCCAGCCCCCCTTACTCACCTCATGGTCCCTGACTCGCCGGCTGGTCCAGCTGGGTGCTTGCTGCACACACGCAGCACTCACACACTCATCCCACAGGCATCCCACATTTGAGGGCCCCCTGAATACCATCATGGACCGTCCGCCCACCTGATACCCCTGCCCAGAGCCGGGATCTCCTGCTCACTGGCTGGTGCAGCTTGGAGTTTGCCAGCGACTCCACACGTGAACCCCACATACACCCCATGCACACTGGGTTTGGGGAAGATGCAAGTAGCCACCTTCCCCAGAAAGCTGGAATGAGGGCACTCAGGGACAGTGACTGACCACCACAACACAGCCACTGGCACTGCGATTGCACGTAACCAGACCCTTTTATACCCCATTCTGTCTATTCCCCACTTTTTTCCTCCCTGACTCCCCTCCCCAAACAATTATTTAATAACTTTTACATCGTCCCAAAGGTCACCTGTGAATATCCCATCTCTTCATGGTCCTCTTGTTTTCCCTTTCTTATCACTTGAGAAGTTCAGGTTATCTCTGTCCAAAGCTGTGCCTGGACTTCTTAATGATCCTTCAATTAGTAACTCAAGACTTCTGATCTTTGCTTTTGTCTCCCTTCTCTGTCAGGTTTATGTCTCTCTGTTCTTGCTTCCCCCTTTAGTTATTATCCCCTTTTACTTTGAAAAGGTGCTTAATCAGATAATCTTAATGAAGCAGGCCTCTCACCCTCCACATGCCCTTACAGTTACTATAGAAATACAGATCATAAAACCACCCATACTAAAGGGAGCAGATGTTTTATCATTCTTCTTTCAATCCATTACCCAAATCATTTCAGGGAAAAAAATACATCTATAACTGGAAAATTAAGGCTGTACTTCTGTCTGTTTAAAAAATAGTTTTTTATGAGATTTGGCTTTTGGGATTACAAGGCTACAGATTAGGCAAGATCATACACTTAAACAAACATCATAAATCAGATGAATAAAACATCAGGGAATGAATCAGCACATCCAGAATGTTACACAGTGTTGTAAGAAAAGAAGTGCAAGCAATCATCTTTGCATGCATTTGAACTGCAACAAGAAGGACCCTGCAATAAAGGAACCTCTTATTTGCTCTCATGGCAGGATATACCAGACATTTGGCGATGGTGACTATCAACTGACTAATAGGTCGCATAATTGTGGTGAAATAAAGCTTGTGTGTGTCCTATTAAAAACAATTTCATCTTGACGTAGTTAAGGAAGGCAGTTAAAAAGGGGAGGTGCTGGGCTTTTTCCAAATACTTTTTATAAACTTCTATCCAAGACAATATAATATTAAAAACATCAAATACTTTTTGGGGCAAAAATATAAACCATTGTTCTTCATTCACAGGTGCAAGTCCTTTAACGTATTAATCACAGAATAGTAGGGGCTGGAAGGGACCTCTGTGGGTCATCTAGTCCAACCCTCCTGCTAAAGCAGGGTCACCTACAGTAGGCTGCACAGGACTGCGTCCAGGCGGGTCTTGAACATCTCCAGAGAAGGAGACTCCACAACCTCCCTGGGCAGCCTGTTCCAGGGCTCCTTCACCCTCAGAGGGAAGAAGTTCTTCCTCATGTTCAGACGGAACTTCCTATGCTTCAGTTTGTGCCCATTGCCCCTTGTCCTGTTGCTGGGCACTACTGAAAAGAGCT
>Ga0065711_1041114_pt1 | contig 16404 bp, 19 predicted proteins | sample Hoacrofraction12_FD_59098 | JGI IMG/M metagenome (GOLD analysis project Ga0065711, IMG submission 59098) | Hoatzin crop microbial communities from Cojedes, Venezuela - Epithelial fraction 12 v2 (version 2) | ecosystem: Host-associated > Birds > Digestive system > Esophagus > Crop | place...
GCAGGCTGCACAGCACCGCGTCCAGGCAGGGCTGGAATATCTCCAGAGAAGGAGACTCCACAGCCTCCCTGGGCAGCCTGGGCCAGGGCTCCGTCACCCTCAGAGGGAAGAAGTTCTTGTGTCTACATCAGCCTAATACTCTCTCCCCCTTTCTCTTGATTTTCTCTTGATTTACAAGGTTTTCCTTCCCCTTTCTAGACAGCTTCATGGTGGACTTCTCTACCTTCTCGCCCTGATGCCCCTGCCCTGAGCAATGCTAACACGCTGGAGCTCTTCAGACAACCCTGAAACGCCCCACGGACGAGGCAGGGAGCCCCGGCGAGTGCGGGAGCCGCAGCGGCTGTCACCCGTCTGCTGCTGAGCAGACCCAGGGACACAGCCAACCGCTCCACTGGCTTTTTTTGCTCGGGATGCCACAGGCGGACCCCACGGGGCTCGCAAGACTTCTGTGGAAAAGCAGATGCAAGGGAAATGGTCCAAACCCACAAACATCAGCGCCGGCTCTTCGGCTGGGGAACTGCAGCCACTGCCAGCACCCACCCCGCTTCGCTGCATCCGCTTCCAGCCATCGCGGGGTCTGGGCTGCTCCGAGCGCAGGGAAACAGAGTCTGGAGCAGTCCAGAGTGCAGGGACAGACGTGTGAACGTGGAACCAAACAGGAGGCAGCACACACAACGCCTAATTTGATGAAAACGCTGCAAGTGAATTGCACCAACTGAGCTGGGAATCCCTGTTGTAAATTACACCAAGTAACAACTAAAAATATAAATATAGCACAATCCTGCAGGAGTTGTGTGACTCAGAAAAGAGACATAAATCTTCTACTGCGCATTTCAGCCAAGTCCCGAAGCTGAGCCCCGCAGGAAAGCTGTCTGTCCCTTGGAGCCACACGCGCCCAACGCCTCCAGCACCGCAGCCCCGGCTCAGACAACGCATCCCCCGTTTGCCTGACTGCCCCAGCACACCACGAAGGCAGACAGTCTGCGGGTCGGCATTTCCACGTGAAGGACAGGGATTCATTTACTCCCAATTCACCACTTCATCACGAATTACTACAAAAAACCCCCATTTTCGACACCTCCAATCTCAAGTTTCCCTGATGAAGGCGAACAAAATCATATCAAAGCCTTGCCCTTCTTCACAGCTGGAGGGATTTAGATACTGGGCTACCAGATCACATCATGAGAAAGGCTTCAGAGAGGAAAACTCCTGGAGGTACCAGTGAGCAGCAGCATCAAGCACGGAGCCTTTGCTCTGGAGGCAGCAGGCACCGGCGTCCTCAGCTGCTCGCAACCTGGGTCTGCTCCAGAGCAGCAGCCAAAATCGCCAGTGACAGCAGCAGGCACGGGACGTTTGCTGTGCGAGTTACACCGACGTCTGCGGCGATGGAAACAGTGCCTGTCTGTGGTTTCTGCGGGGGGATGGAGGGGACCAGAAGAATTGACTGGGAGCCAGTTCAAGAAACCACAAGGAACTGATATCTGGGCACCACAGTCCGTCCACACAGAGCCCAGTATTTGGTGGCCAAACAGAAAAGTTATTCAGAGCCACCTCCCCAACAAACAAGAGTTATGTGAATGGCCCAATGAATGGGGGCACTTACAGGGCTCTTTTCACAAAGGCATCGGCCACCAACTGCCAATCGCCTCAGGACCAAGTTGCCTTTAAAGAAACCCAGCACGAGGCTATAAAATAACAAATATGATGCACATTGCATCTGAAAAGGCCCTTCCAGATAGAAGTTCTTCAGTTTACTTTCTACGGCTTTCAACCACCACTTGTTAACTAGTAAATAACTCTCTGTCCCTCTCCCCATGGTGCCTAAACGCTGAATCGTGTCCTCCTTCACCCCAGCCTGCCCCCAGTGCTCCACAGATACAACATGTTGGTGCACACCCGAAGCCAACAGCAAAAGCTGGCTCCCCACTTTGCACAATACAGTCAACCTATTATGCTAGAAACCACCGTTTTCATGGGACATCATCTGCAGAGCAGCTGCAGCTGCCCAGCCAGAAGCCATGGGGAGAAGGGGGTCCTACACAGCAGATACCCAATCTCCAGAGGCTTTCACCAAGGGCTGGTGACTATGGCTGAAGGAGAAGCTCCTTTTTATTCCCATCTGTAGTCTTATCTCCACCCTTTCCTCCCCAGGCACCAGGGACACCTCTGCATTTCAGGGTTGCCCATCAACCTATCAAGAGCTGTGAGGGCACAAAAACTCTGAATATACACAGAGTATTTCCTCCAAACTGTAAGACCTTTAAGTGAGAAACAGTTATGGACTTCTTAGGCTTTTTCCCTAGATGTTCTGACCCTGCATACACAGCAGTGACCTCCCAACCTGCTGTTCTCCGTGGCCGTCCTGCTGGGGAAGGGAGGACAGGAAGGAGGACAATGCTCCCAGGACAGTCACCAGCACACGACACCTCCACGGTTTCTTTCCAACAGCGTGGACAACGATCAGGCAAAAGCCAGGAGAAAATCTAACATCAATACCTCTTTTCTCTCCCCCTGCAAGACAAACCAACCCCAACAACAACACTGGGCATCTCCAGTTAGCTTTTTCCAGAGTCCCTTGAAGGAAACATGGTCCAACTGCTCTTTCTTCTTTGTATTAGCAACTGCCTTTGGCTCTCAGAATCACTGCTGCGACCTGCTCCATGTTGGAGCCAATGGATGATTCCCTTTAGCAAGAGTGGTGCCTCTCCAGGATCCCACAGAAAGCCCTTTCCCTGGAGCGGGAGGAGAGGACGGTCTGATGTTCACAGAAAAAAAAGGAAAAGCTTCTTCTCATCATTGCTCAAGGCAGGGTGGGGATAGGACGTACTATTTTGGACATGGCACACCACAGCCTGTCAAAAGTCAAAATTATTCCCGCAGTGTTACCAGCGATCAGAAAAACAACCAACCTGTAAAACCTGTTCTTCAGCTAAATCTGATCATTCACAGAAAGTTGCCACTTGTCTCAAAGCAACTTTCCTCAAAACATTTCAATTTTTCCTCAGGCTTTCCTTCCGATTGCCTCCTCATCTATGCCCAACATACCTACCACCAGCCCTGGGTTCACTTGAATTTTGCACGTGACTGATGGCAAGTCATTTAGAATCACAGAATTGGTCAGGTTGGAGGAGACCTTCAAGATCATTGAGTCCAACCATTAACCCAACACTGTCAGTTCCACCACTAAACCATGTCCCTAGACTCCGCATTTTTAAATACCTCCAGGGATGGTGCCTCAACCACAGCCCTGGGCAGCCTGGTCCATTGCTTTACAACTCTTTCAGTGAATAAATTTTTCCTAATATCCAATCTAAACCTTCCCTCACGCAACTTATTTCCTCTCGTCCTGTCGCTGGTTACCTGGGAGACGAGACCAACCCCCACCTCACTGCACCCTCCTGTCAGGGAGCTGTAGAGAGCGATAAGGTCTCCCCTCAGCCTCCTCTTCTCCAGACTGAACAGCCCCAGCTCCCCCAGCCGCTCCTCATCAGACTTGTTCTCCAGACCCCTCCCCAGCCTCACTGCCCTTCTCTGGACGCGCTCCAGCCCCTCAATGTCCTGCTTGGAGTGAGGGGTCCAAAACTGCACACAGCATTCGAGGTGCGACCTCACCAGTGCCGAGTACAGGTCACGATCACTACTCTGGTCCTGCTGCCCACACCATTCCTGACACAAGCCAGGATGCCGTTGGCCTTCTTGGCCACCTGGGCACACTGCTGGCTCATGTTCAGCTGTCAACCAACACCCCCAGGTCCTTTTCCGCCGGGCAGCTTTCCAGCCACTCCCCCCCAAGCCTGTAGCGTTGCATGGGGTTGTTGTGACTGAAGTGCAGGACCCAGCACTTGGCCTGTGGAACCTCATACAGTTGGCCTCGGCCCATTGTTCCAGCCTGTCCAGATCCCTCTGCAGAGCCTTCCTACCCTCCAGCAGATCAACACTCCTGCCCAACTTGTCATCTGAGACAAAACACGACAAAAGAAGACAATAAGCTTTTTCTTACAGTTACCCTGATCTTGGTTGAGTCTTTAGGGGTGACCAGACAGAAATAAATAGCAAAAATTAAAGAAGATCAATAATCCTGAGCCAGGGCCCTCAGACTGATGTGTACCTTGGCTCTAGTCCCTCTGACAAAGCTGAGCTTCCAGGAACAGTTCTCCAGAGCTTTGTTCCTCTCCCAGGCACCATGGACTCAGGAAACCGACTGATGGGGTACATTATCCCATGGCTTACCGAGTGTCTGCTGGTTGCGGACCCCACCTATGACCACGCAGATCTCCGCAGGCACATCTCCTGGCCCATCTTTTATGTTCTTCTTGGAATCTTTGGTGTCGTCCTGCCAGATCACCTCTTCGATATAGTCATCTGGTACCTCTGTTTTCACTTTCACCTCAGTCATCATTCCAGCCTCTTCACTGGGTGAGGACTGAGATGTCACCGAATCGGAGCCCTCCGCTTTCGGGCTCCGCGGGCTCCTCTTCAAACACTCCCTGCATGGGGGGAAAGAGGGAAAACATGAAACCTCACTGTCAAGTGTGCACTTTCTCATCACTAGGATGTAATAAAAGGTACTTTTGTTTAATACAGTTTATTTAAAATAAGTACGAGTAGGTAACGTGTGTCTGTCATATATGGTAATTAATTGAAATTTAACCAGATGAATGTAATACAACCATTTGCTAGTAATGAAAATAACCTTAATCATCACAAGGAATAGTAGCAGTCATGAACAGACTTGCCCGCTATCCTAAACAAGAGCACAGAATTTCACCTGGTTCCTAGCAGGCCAAAAGCACAACTCCTGCAGTCCTGACAGCAAGTATTATGCCAAGACTAGTCCATATGTGCAAAAGAAAAGCCATAGCCTCCTGACATTTTTAATTTGGAGCTATCTCCACACTTGTGCACCTCTCCACGGGTTAATCAACCGACACATTCTCTGTTTTCTACCTTGAAAGCAACCTAACTCTCATCCTACGGTATTCGTACGGCCTTATCTAACACATACAGTGATGATCAGAGGGGATCATACGTAGTATAATGATATTTAGGGACACTATTACATTATGGACAGATAGAAGTATCAAAGATGACAGAGAAAGCATGATGGATGGGGAAAGGCAGAGGGAAGAAAGGAGGGGTCCGGTGTATTTATAAAACAGATAAAGCAACTAGTGTATGTTTTCATCTTGGAAGGAGAAAGCTGGAAATTCATGGGAGAAATCAATGTAAATAAATAAATATTCAAAACCCCTTAAGGAAGGAAACTGGACACCCCAAAGCTGTAAAACAACATCAACAAGTGCTATGGTGGCAAAAGGCAGAGGGAGATTGAGCACGACAGACGAGGAGCGGGTAATAAGCCAGTGTAGCTGCTTCTCCGAATGCGCCATCCCACCACTCATTAGAGGCTCCCTGTTTTTAATACTAGTTATTAATAAATTCCAACATGCAATGCAAAGATAAAATAATTGCTGGTTCAGTCTGTGCAGAAATCAGAAGAGCTAAATATATAATAGCTTAGACTACCCAGAAACAGTGATTTTGAAGACTGTGACATATTTAGAGTCATGTAAACACTGGGAACAGCCGAAGGTGTTTGAAAACATTTTAAGCAGAAGTAATAGGCAAAATTCCATGAAAAACAGGCTGAACTTACAGATGAGAGTCATTAGACCATGCAATAGCGAAAGAGAAGGAAATCCCATTGCTTAGAAAGTCAGAACAAAATATGAATTAAAATGGTAGAAAACTAACAACTGCACTGGTTTCCAGTGCGGGTTCTGAAGCTGGCAGACAAATCCAGATGCTGCGACCGAAGGCGGGAGTGCCCAGCGGGTAATCCTGGGAGCACGGAGATGAGGGGCACAGATGAACGAAGAGAACAATCTTCTGCGACAATTACTGTCCAACCTCCTACACCGACACGTAGTTGCTATTTCAAAATGGGTCAGTCACATCGTATCACCAGATACTTTATTATTCATCCTTTCCTTCTCATTACGGAATGAAATGTACAATTAATAGCCCCTAAACAGCGAGAATTAGCCTTGACCTGCCTCCCCACTCATTCCCATCCTCCTCACACGTAATCCTCCCCATGCTCCCAAAATCATACAGGGCTTTTACAAGTGAGAAAGATGAATTAAGACAGAGAAAATGTGTTTGAAAACTGGGCGATCTTTATGGTAATATTATCGGACGTCCAAAAGGTCCATTAATCTCACCCGACAGCGGCGTGGCTGAGCACCCATTCTAAAGCCAAGGGAAAGGCAGCAGCCAGGAGCACGAGTACAAACCATTCCGCACTCAGCAAAGGGTGGGATTAATTGCCAATCAATCAAACTGAGAAGGTCTGAAACGCAAAACACTTATAAAAGCAGCAGAAGCAATAGGGTGGGGAGTGAAAAAAAGCAGTGGAGGAAGATCAAAATCAAACCCATACAATTACCACCGGCAGGCAGAGAGGTGAAGGCAGCCAGTGACAACCAGCTTCGCACCTAAGGTGAAGGCCAAAAGCCTCCGTTACAGATGGCACAGCACCCTGTACGTGCCAATCCTGGACAAAACAACACATAAATCAATGCAGGAGCCAAGTGACATGGAAATAAAAGCTAATACAAATAGCAGCGAGGGTAAGGATACGGCTTTCTGAGGAGATTATAAATTGGGAAAGAACGTAAGAGACCTTGTGATGGCACCCGGCTTTGCGACGCCTCCCACTCGGATATAAACCAAACCAGCAGCACACGGCATGAAGCGAGCTGCAAGGCAAAACGCTGTCCTCAGCGTCCACTGCTCCTGAGCAGAGGTATTCCCACGGGGCTCCTGAAATGCTTGATGTGGGGCAGATTTATTAATGCTCCGGAATTAAATTTAACATCACTTGCTAAAAATTATGGGTGACCCATAGAGGGGTGGAGAGCAACGACTGTGACAGGGAGCCCACCACCAGCGGATCCGTCACTCCGTGTGCTGGCTGAGCAGTTGCAGCGTAGCCCATGTGTCCATGAATGTGGTGGGTGCACCCACGAACAGCACCCACGGTGCTCAGCTGTGATGCCAGCAGGCAGGTCACGCTGCAGCTGCAAAGAGCCATGCCCTGACCTGAAAGACTAACGTAATTTCTTCAGATGCACGTGCCTAAGATCAAGCAAGGAGGTAATTTTGTCCCTGTACGAAGCTGTGGTGAAGTCAGTCCCGGTGTGCTGCAGACAGACTGAGCGCTCTCCTTTTTCAAAAGGCCATTAGGAAAGCTGGAGCAGGTTCATATAAGAGGCACTGAAATGGTTCAACACTGGGAAAAGATACTTTACGACTTCGTGAGACCAAACAACTTCAATCTGTTTCTCACGCCAAAAGGAAGACTGAGAGATGATCTGATTGCAGCGTATTATCATCTTCATGGGGAGAAAATACTGTCTTTCCTTGATTTGGCAGGGAAGAGTAGCATACAAGCTCATTGCTGGAAGCTGGAATCAGCTGAAATGAGGCATAAAACATTAGCATGGATGGTGGTCCACTGGAACAACCATTTTCCAAAGGATGTGCTCATGGAGAACAAACCTCCCCAAGCCTTCACACCCAGTGTATCCTCTTCTGGCCGGCCCCGGGTTATTGAGCACCATACAGATGTGCACTGGCCAGGCTCGGTGGCCTGAAGCTGTAGGAATACAGAAATTATTAGACCAGACCGAAAGACTGCCAAAAACTTTGCTTTTCACGCTTGCTGACTTTCTGGATCCATCTCTGCCAAGCAAGTATCTCCCCGGCTGAGCTGTCTGCTCCTCGGTGGGACCTGAACCTGCAAACATTAATCGAAAGCAGTGCTACTCCTCCGACACTGCCCCGTATGTAGTAAGCCTGAGCAGGTACTTGGTGTACAGAAGGACACCAGCCCCAAACATTTTAGCAACTGTCTTCTCCATGATTTCACAGGACAGAAGCCCTGAAAGGAGCCTGCTGATTCTCTCTAACACAAAATAAACAAAACCATAAAAAACACAGCACCACTGGATTTTTACAACAATTTTACAACAAGCAGAGACCTTTTGACTCCTGATGCTCTCTAGGAGAGCTGCAGGCAGCAGCCAGCAGATGGGCAGTGATGCACGTGTCAGGGAGGTGAACCCCCAGCCCCTCGCAACGCTCCCCGTTGAGCACCCCGGCATCGCGTGCGAGGCCAGGCACTGCCCGGTGACCCAGCAGAGAGGTCTGCACAGACCCACGCCCTGCTCCGATCCCGGGGAATGAGCCCTAAGGTGGTGAGAAGGGAATACCTTATAAGCACTAAGATTTCTTTTCAGAGTACGTATATATCTATAAAAATAAAAATACTTGTAATACATAAATGTGTGTGTGTGTCTATGCGCACACACACATAGATCTGCATGTACTATATATAAGACGGGCTGACACCTGTGTCTCTGGCGGCACCCCCTTCTCGCGCCCGGCTCCCACCCCTCCTGACACGGCAGCCCCGGGACGCGCATTCTCTGCTGACACCCCGAGGTGCCGGCGTTTTATTGCACGAGCCAGACCCCGGTTGACGGGGCCGGCGTCCAGACTGCGCACGGCAAACTGCAGGTAACGCCCTGCCCGAAGGCACGCTTTGCTGCTGACCTGCACCGGGCTGGAACCAGCCCCACACCACCCGAGAGCAGTTTTAGCTACCTTTTTCATGGCCATTGCTGCTTTGCTTAAGAAAGAAGAGCTGGGTTCTTACATCATTCTTATCATTTTGTAACTTGCAGAGATTTTCTAGCCACTGGCTGATGTCAAGCTTTAGCCAAACTTCAACTGCAGAGTCTCTCCAGCTCAATGGCCAGAGGAACATTAGTCTTCGCAGACTACCTTAAAATAAGCATGATTAAACAGCAGCCCAGTCCCAGCCCTCCTTCCTTCTCCTCTGGCTTTGCCACGCAGGGGACAGAGGAACCAGACCGTGATTACTTCACGCGATGCATGAGGAACATCACCAGCTGCCGATAACAGCAGGTGAAGGTGATGGACCCCTCCTACCTTCCATGCGTGTGGAGAGTATCTCCTGCACTTCAGTCATAGAATCATAGGTTGGAAAAGACCTCTAAGATCATCAAGTCCAACCATCCATCCTTACAGCCTCCAAAGCACTGATGGACAGACAAGACAGGAGAACTTGTCTGAAGACTACAAAACAAGATTCCGACAGCCGATGGGATTGACTTTTACTGGCCTCCTGCTAGCAGCAACAGAGACAGCGGTCCCCAAGAGCACAGCATCGCACGGTGACTGTCCAGTGACGGTTCAATCTCCATTCTGCTTGGGCGCCATGGCCAAAGCATGAAGGTGGGTCCCCTTCCAGGCCAGGAGGAGCAGGGCTGATGGAGAGCTGCTGCTGCGGGTGGGAATACACCCAATGGCACAGCGCTGAAAGCCCTGGGAACAGGTCTGAGCTCTCAAAAGCTCACTCAGTGCCTCTGCTGGGACCTGCACAGCTTTGGAGAGAAGGTGACAGCCATAGTAAAAGAAAGCTCCCCTAGCAAGAACTAGCATCACTTTCTTTTGGTCTCACGTGAAATCCAGTTAGTGCTCCTGCGCCTAGAGCAAACTAGGATCAGCCCAGCCTTCTTGGGTCCGAACCCAGTTTGCCGAGGTGATGCTGTGCCAGTGTGGGTGCAGGAGGGAGCTGCATTGATGGAACGATGCTCACAGGACAGCAGAGTGCGAAGCCTCCTGGTTTGGCTGGGGAAACAGCACTGACATCATGGAGCAAAACAGGAAAGAAAAGGAAATTACCGACATGGGAGCACAGCGGAACCAGGTTCCACTTAGAAGACAGCATCCACCATGGTCTCCATCAAGTATGGCATCAAGCCAGGAGGGAACACACATGCTGACCCAAGCGCGGTGACCCAGTAAAGCAACATTTCTTTACCACCCCTTTGGTCCTTGGATGTTGCATCCCTCGAAAGCCCATTACACTGCTCTTGCTCGGTGCTGTGCCGAATTTTGCCTCCCTGGCTTCTGAGCAGCACTAAGAGCCTCCAACTAGAGAAGAGAAGAAAGCAGCAGCCGATCCAGCATTCCCCGAGAGCCACGGTGACAGAGAACATGCTGCCTGGTCGAGGGAAGAAATTGGGCCCCAGCACCACCATGTCCAGACCTGGTTCTGCCATCCCTCTCCTGCTGGCAGCACCGCTGGAGCTGATGCACAACTGCCAGAACGGTGTCGGAAAGAGGATGAGTAAGAATCAGTGTGAATTTTCATTTCTGCAGATCCCAAGGCTGGAAGCAAGTCTTACTGGTTTTGGGTGGAGGCACACAGAGAGAAGAGGACTACGCAGCTTCCGGGATGTCAGCTAAGTCAGATATTGGTACCCGGCCTTGGAAGCAGGAGTACTGCCCAACACGAACTGTGAGGTGGTCCTGTCTCCGAGCTCTGTGACCGCAAGGCACAGAGCTGTCACTGTGCTAACACAGAGATCAGCCCCATCTTCTGAATTCCTGTGGGGCACTGCTGGGTGACACACTGGTATCAGTGACACAGTCACAGCCTCCACTTGGTGGAGACAGCAGCGCACAAGAACTAAGGGAGAACCTACCACGAGCCAGATCCCACTCCTGGGCACCTGCAGTGCTCCTGCCCGGTGGCTCTGAACGCAGTCCCCAGCCTCAGGCACTCACTTGTCTGGCTGAAACAACGCAATTTTCCAGTGTTGAAGCATGGCCTTCCAGGGACCAGCTGCAGTTCCCTCTGCAGGTCCAACCTGTGTTTCACATCCATGGCACAATGTCCCCTCGGAAGAGGACATTCTTCAAACACAGCACTGTTTGTACAGGAGAAAACTTCTCAGAGAAGTCAGAGCAGAGATTAGCAGAGTGCACAGGGACATCTAGCTTAGAGCCTCCCTGCTTCCACCGGGTGCATCTAACTTCTCCACATCTCTGCGCCTTCCTGGGGAATACCAACCTCCTTTACTGTTTGACGTCTTGTCTCTACCGAGTTGTGGAGCTTGGCAATCCAAGAGGCTCTTCCTCACCGAAGAGGAGGCAGAAGCCTTGGGAGCACACACTGCTCACACCATCACTCCATGGTGTGCCTGGTTGCTCCTACACGTGAGGTACCGTTTCACTTTCCAGAGCAGACTCTACCGAGTTTAAACATTAAAGAGGCAAACAAACATTGCACTCGCATGTATCACTCCCCTCACTAAGTAGGCCACACAACCAATTACTGTATTACCAGCTCTGCCATCTCACAGTGCTCATTTCAACATTGCTGCCTGCTTTGATCATCAGACTTTCATCTTCTGATGACGTTACGGCCACTTTCATGTCAAATACAAGCATGTGAAGGCAGAGTAGATTTAAGGAGGCCTTGATGAAGACTCCTCCCGGGGAACTGGAGAGGTAGGGGTAAAAATGGGTTCCTGGACGCATTTAGGTACAGCTTCCCTTGGTCCCACACCCATGAGAGTCCACAAAGGTCCAAGGCTTTAGCACTGACAGATGACGCAGCACGGTAGTATGGACAAATGACCACACAAGCAGTACAATTTTGGCTATAAAGCTGAGTAGCCTGGATGATGCCTCACCAGCATCAACACAAGGAGCAACCAAAGGGCAATGCAAGGAGCTCTTCCAGATGGAAGGACAGAAAGGCAATGGCTGACACTGTAAAGCTTTACCCATGAAGCTGGTGGCCCGGCTTCCAGCCAGTCTCCCGCCGTAGAGAGAGGAGGAGAAGGGGGTGCAGACCAAAGAGCTGCAATATGGTGCCATTTCCATCTTTGGAGAGCATTTCCTGCTGGCTGTGATAAGCGGAACCAGCAATGACTGAAAGCAAATTGGGCCCGTCAGCTGCTGCAGCCAGAAGAAAGTCGCGTTTGCAGTTTGCTTTTTCTGATCTGAAGTAGCATTCTCATAAATAATGAAAGTGACTAAAAGCTACTTAAAAAACACACACTCCTCCCTTATGAAAGAATGAGAGAAAACCCCAATTATAAAAGGACGTTTCTTCCAGCTAGGAATAATTTGTCATGTAATTCTCTGAAGACAGCAACAGAAACACGCGTGCTCTGTGCTCGCTTTTGAGTGATCTGTGATTGCATATGTACTCAGACGGCTTCTAATGAGGCTATTTTTATAGCACACATCCTGCTAAGCTTTTGGGGAGGGGCAAAGTGAGATCAGTGGAGAATCAGTCTTCAACGTCAGCTCCTGTGTATCTTCTCCTCAAAAGGAGAGGAAAAGGAAACAAATGTGGAGCAGGACATACCACTCTGAATCAACACCTACAAACAAAGCTCTTCTGCCCCAGCAGCAAACGTGGAGCATCTTCAGCTTTTTCCTGGACACCACTCAAGCTGGAAGAACCAGAGACACATCACTAATGCCTTGATGACAACGATGGCGATACCCAACTGCCCCTTGGCTGAGCATGCTGTGCCCATTACACTACTGAAACACACTCTTGCATGGTCCTTGGTATGCTCTTCTGGTCTGCAGGATCAAAGAGGTTCAGAAGAGTGCAGTAATGACCACGGTGACCATGCCATGACCATGCAGTGGGCACCTGAGGGAACAGGCTTTGCAGAGCCCACCAGGACAGTACATCAGTATGATGTTACAACTTGTCTTCTTGAAGCCAACGTGCAGCTGGCTCATGCCACGCCAAATCAAAAGGCCTCAGCTGTCAGAAAGGAAAGGAAGAAAAAATGGTGGAGGCTGAAACTGGGCTCAATTTACAGATGTCTGCCATGGTTTTAAAAGAAACAGAAGGTTCCTGCCATGATGGGAGCTAAGGGAAGTCAAATGGACAGAACAGATGTAAATGAGCTCTTGTTTTACGTGGAGATGATGCAAGCAGAGATAGAAAAAGAAAGATGTAAATTTAACATCTGCTTGTCTGATAAATTATTTGTGGTGGCCTTCCTCGCCCTTCCCCATAGTTCTCATCTGCTCCCTGGGGCAGCCCAGCTGCACAGGCACCATGCCTTACACAGGGAGGAGGGAGGTGGAACAGGTCAGGAAGCAGAGGAACCACTTGGTGTCCTTCCTCAGGGACATCTCTTTCGCAGACATTACTCGTCAAAAAGATTTTCAGGTTCAGGGTTAAAATAGAGAAAAGACGGGAGCTATTTTTTCCAGTGTTACAGCTGAGTACTTTTCTTCTAGTCTGCACACCTCCTGCTTCAGCTTTCTGATGTTCCATCACAGACTGGACAGCCAGAGACCGACCTACTCATCCAACCCAACCTCCTGCGCCACAGCTCACAGAGCTGTTCCTCTCTCAAAACTACGTCCACATCTTCAGCCGGTGCCTCTTTCATGTAGGCTGTCTTGATTTGGATGAGTAAAGTGCTGGAGTAACCATCACATTTCTCGGTCCCTCCTCTGAGTAATTATTTTCCAAAAGAGTATTTCCAGCATGGATTTCTGCCTCTGGCCATTGAGCCACACTCCAGCTGGGTTTGCTGGAAGAGAGACTCTTAACCAGGAATCACCCCCTCCATAGGAGGGAACAAACTCTTCTGCTGCCTCTTGAATGAAGTAAAGCAAACACGCTCCCCTAACATATCTGCAATCTGCCTTCTCATTCTTGACTCTTTCCATGAGTGGCTGGGAACCTGTCCATATTCTGAAGGTTGGATACCGGAGCAGGACCAAGTACGCTACCACTCTTCATAACACACACGGCGGCAGCACATGCTGGTGCATGTGTCTAAAACCCAAACTTTCTCTTGGTCGCAGAGTTGCACAAGGAGTTCATGGTCATTCACGTTCTACCAGGAGACTTCAGTTCTCTTCACAGTTACCACTGTCCAAGACGCAACCGTGTATTGCCAAAGTGTGAGTTTAATCCCTGAAAGCAAACGTTGTAGGAGAAACCTGTTCACTCATTCTCTGAAGTTATTTTAGCGAACACGCACTCCTTCTGTCAGTCGTAGAGGAGTAAAGACTTGTGGAAGAACAGAAACAAAGAAAAAGCTGGTCAGAGCTTCTGGACATCTTCCATGTGCAACATGCTCATGTGAATCTCACGCTTCAAGGACCTCAAGGTCACTACTACATTGCAAGTGTTACTTCAAATCTCTCTGCCTGTTTGGTCCATGATGCTACAGGCTCTGTCCTTGGTCAATGGGTTGGTTTTCTTCACAAGGCTGGTGGATCCACCCTCTCCCACACACGACTTTCCTGAACACAGTGATCACTTATAAACTTACCAAAATAAGCTGAAGCTAACCAGGATGAATGTGCAACTCTTGAAAGCTGTGAGGCCCACACTCCAAATTGAGCGATGAGATTTGAGGAGATCACGCAAACTGGGCATGCAAAGCAAATTTTGGGGCACGAGAAGCAGCCCCAAACCCTGCCCTTATCTCGGATGCATTCAAGTTTTCTGCTTTTCCACTCAAAAATAAACTGAAATCAGAGCATGAGACCACATCCTTCTGCAGGTAGAAGTATAACAGCAGTGACCATTTAGGCTTTCCTGGAATAAACTTGCTCAACAAATACCAACATTATTATGGAGTTCATAAATTTAGAGAGAGCTAAGAGCTTTTTAGACGAGAGATGCCTCAAGTAGGATGACTACCCGCCTCTGAGGGCAGCCGGCTCTTAAAAACAGAGGCAACAGCTTTCAGAAAACCCCAAACTAACTGGTGCAACACTTGGCGGGATGGTGTGGTGCGGTGTCAGTGCTAAAACCTGCCAAAAACAAACAAACAAAGCAGCACGCTTAATTTTTCCAGCATCTGGGTCTACCAGCACACACCACCCTTCCTGACAGCCAACGCCGCTTCAGGGAGCGCAGGAGGCATTTAATGGTGCGTGCGTTCCTCCAGAGATGCTCAGCAGTTCCAAACCCTTCAGAAAAGGTAAACGGCAGGACCAGATCCGGCTCGAGAAATTAAACACGAAAATACAAACCAGAACAATAGTCAAGAGCCACAAAGAATTCCTAAGGTATGAGCAAAACAAATTCCCTTCAGTCCTTATTAGGAATATCTTGAGGATGGTTTGAAGAGGAAAGTCTAACCAAATAAAAAAAAAAAATTGGCTTATCCAACAAAAAACAAATGCACGCTGCTTGCCAAAAGCGAAAGAATTCAGTCAGATAAAAAATGCAACATACAAATGATGCAGGTTAAAAACTAAATTTAAGATGATAATAGAATAGCTGCCAGCGTCTTTAAATTTTCAAGCATGGAAATGTCAACAAAGAAATTCAGGGAAAAACAAAGAGAATAGATGAAGGGTTTATTTATATCGGTGAAAGAGCTCTACATTGCTGGCCTAAGAAATGACTGAGGGGGTGCCAGCTGCCAGCAAACGCCCCCAGGCCCCCCAACACGGCCACGAGGAGCCTACGCCGGGCTGCAGCACCGACCCGGCAGCGGCACAGCACGGCATGGCCCGGCCACACGAGGAGTGGGAGAAAAGGAGCGACGGGGAAAGATGGACAGAAAAGGAGACAGGACCTTGGGGCTGGGAAAACTCCCCGGCTGGGGAGCGATACAAATGAGGTGGTAGATGTCCTGTGCCGGAGACACGCAGGCATCGAACGCCAACAGGCTACGAGGCTCTACGCCATTATCAGCACGGCCCCGAGCCGGCCGGGAGAGGGGGTGACCCAAGGAAAACAGTCTCCTGGGAACTCAGCTTTGCAGAGGACGTCACAGCTACCGAGACTCCGTCCTTCAGGGCGCCAGAAAGGGACATTTCTCCACCTCGCACCACCCGAAGCCCTCCGAAGCTCTGGCGCTTGGCAAATTGGTGTGGTTTACACAGAAAATATGCCAGTCGCACAGGAGCCGGGATGTGCCCAAGCGCTGTCGTCCCTTCCTACGTGGACGTTTGACCTTCTCTCGGGTTTCTGGTAAACCTGCCAGGGTTTCCTGCAGCTTCTGAGCTGGTCGCAGTACAGAACTGAATTATCCGCTTCTCTCACAGGGGCCAGAGGGGACTTTCAGGGGGGTTTTGCGCTGGCTGGCTGGTTTGTTTCTTTTTCAAGATGGCTGGTGAGAGTCCTTCAGAAAGCACCACAGCTTATTAAATACCTTGCCTAATTGTTAGTAGTTTTCTCTCTTTCTGACGCAGGATGAGTCTGGAGCTCTTCAAACCATGGGACTGAAAATCCCACAGGTGACCTTTTAAACAAGGGGAAACAATTTAAAATCATTTTTCTTCTCGGAAACCCTCAGCCCTTGCCCTGTCCCCACACAGATCCCTCTGCGGGGTGTGGAGCTCTCTCATGAGGTTTGGAGGACCACAACTTCCAGCTTGGGCATGCACGGAGGTTCTGGGCTCCCCAGTTCAAGAAAGATGAGGAGCTACTGGAGAGAGTCCAGCGCAGGGCTACGAGGATGAGGAGGGGACTGGAGCATCTCTCCTGCGAGGAGAGGCTGAGGGAGCTGGGCT
>Ga0065711_1041115_pt1 | contig 16403 bp, 13 predicted proteins | sample Hoacrofraction12_FD_59098 | JGI IMG/M metagenome (GOLD analysis project Ga0065711, IMG submission 59098) | Hoatzin crop microbial communities from Cojedes, Venezuela - Epithelial fraction 12 v2 (version 2) | ecosystem: Host-associated > Birds > Digestive system > Esophagus > Crop | place...
TGGAGTCTCCTTCTCTGGAGATATTCAAGACCTGCCTGGACAAGGTCCTGTGCAGCCTGCTGTAGGTGACCCTGCTTCGGCAGGGGGGTTGGACTAGATGACCCACAGAGGTCCCTTCCAAACCCGAACATTCTGTGATTCTGTGAAATCCATGATACCCATAACTGGTATTGCAATGGGTGACTGTCTGCACTATTGACACCCTGTGAAAGCTCTTCATCAGGTGCTGCCAAGAGCGAAGGGACTCTTTGCCTGTATGCGAGGAACACAGGAAAGATAACCACAGCGACAAAACCTACATGTCAAAACTTGAAAGACATATGATAAAAATTGTAGCTAACACTGGAGATTAAAAACTGATTAATGTATCATGGAGGGAGCAGAGTTGTTTTCTGCAGGGGATGGATGTACACAGACCGCAGCTGTGGGAGCTGCAGGTGGGGAGAGCCCAGCTGCTGGGACCCGCTCGTGGACCGGTGAGCCACGGTCAGAGCCGTCACAAACCCACAGTGATTGCCAGTGGAAGAGCAGCCGACTTGGTTTTATGTTTGTATGGATAACCATGGCAGCAGGGCTGCATAATGATGTGCTCCTTGCAGCATTGCAGTATTTTGTCTTGCTGGCCCATTTACCACCGTTAGCAGTTCCTCCATCTTCTCCTACAGCGATGTTGAGGGGATGAATTCAGTTGTGTGTGGTGTGTCAGTCTGCATTCTCCCCCAGTACTCTCTGCAGTAGTTCTCCCCCAAATGAGAAAAACTGACTACAGACTTCTCTTTTGCCTCTTTCATGCCGATCAGCCCAATATTTATGTCTCTGAAATACTTTTCTACACTGTTTCTGATGAAAGCTCTTCACTTCTCTGCTCTTCAGCTGGAAAAAAATATGAGTGCCATTCCAGAAACTTTAGTGAAATTAAGCCAGCTATAACTAGTTCATGAGCTAGCTATGCATTTTTTTACTCCACATTGCACTCACCTCACTGCTGCCACCATGCAAGCATCTCGTTTATAATTTTGTTATCAGGTTAATCTCCACAAGGGCTCCATCTCCTGTTCCCCCTTTCCCAGGAGATGAAATGCAGATGAACTTCAGTGCCTGATTTATACATTTTATCCTCTCTTTGGAGCTAGAAAACAGCAGTCACATGTATGAAACTCTCAAGATGAAACAGAAGAATCACAAATGTGCTGCCCAATTTCATAGGATTTAAATCTCCAGTCACTGTATTTAGTTTGAGAAATAAATAGATTTTTACCTAGCCTTCTTCTATTCACAATAGAACCAGAGAAATATCTCACAGTCCTGTCTAGAAAAATTAAATTAAGGCTTTTCAGTTGAAGTAGATGATGCTTACAGTACAGAAATAGACTGTTTCTAGTCAGCGGGATTAAAGGAAAGAAAAGCTCAGCAAGAATGAAGTTGCGTTGCAGAGTTATCTCTATCTAGGCAGAAGACTGTAATTTCCATAAACTAAAGAGAAAATTCACTTCTCATCATTGCTTTGCAGGTCAAAGGCCTGTTTTGAAATTCCCTTATCTTCTCTTTCTTTTCTTTAATTCTCTCACTGCCTTTTCTGCTGTGCTTTAGTTGAGCATTGAAGAACAGTGAAGTGCAGAAAAACAGACTCGATGATTTTATAGCATATTTAGTTGTCTATATGATAGCGTATTTTGCAAGTGCAAATTTAACAGAGGGGAGGTGAGGAAGTGCCCTTTAACAGTACTGCTTATCACAAGCCGTGCTCTGAAAGGGTCTTGTTGACTCTTGGTCGCTTAAAATCATTATGTGAGCTGTTTCTCACTAAAATGGCTGATCCGATAGACCTCACCGCTTTCTCCCCGCTCTGCTTACTGTCTCACTTGAGCCAACTCTACTTTCACCAAGCTGGCTGCTGAAAATTAATCTGGCAATGGCAGTTACAAAGGTAAAGATTAGCTTTGAGCCAGATAAATTGTGGCACCCAGCTCATTGCACGGCCACGTGAACACTGGTACCAGTCTGAGGGACACCACAACAACATGTGGCCAACGGCGGGCTGAAAGGTGACAGAGGGAAGATAAACCCACCTGTTTTGACACTAGCCCACCCTTAAACCAGCTTTAAGAGGTGGCAGAGTAGAACCTTGAGCCAAGCAACGTGAGTGCAGTCACGGAGCTTCCTTGTCAAAGCCGTGCCTGCCACTGGGTCGTTTGCTGTACAGCATGTTGCGACAGGTGTCTGAGCTAACCCAGGCAATCACTCATCCTGAACACATGAAGAGAAGAAAGCAACATTAACGAAATGCTAATATTGTGAATAGTGCCACTGATTTCTGTAGTCTTTAATTCAAAAACTCAAGATAAGGAAACTTAAAAATTAAGGAGTAAAATCCTGGATCTCTCACAGCCTATGGAAGTACCAGGGCAGAGCCAGGTTTACACCCTTGCTAGAAGTATGGTGTGAACATGGATAATGTAAGGTATGAATCTCATGGCTTGTCAAAAATCCACTGAGATTAACCAGAAAGTGTAGGAGACGAAGCTTTTCTCCCCAAGGTAAAGTTGCAAGAGGAAGCCCTGGCAAACAGACTGCCACTGGCTCCCTTCCCCTTCCAGAGCCGCCACACAACAGAGGATGTTGTCACCTGGCTGTGAGATACAGCACCCTCCACTGCACTGCACCCCGGAATGCCCATGCCCTCTCTGCATTGTTTATTAGTATTATTATTGTTGTTGTTATTATTATTTATCGCTATTACTATTGCTGTTATTGCTATGATGCTGTATTTTTGACATCTCGGTCCTCTGTAAATAATTAAACAGCATCTTCGCCAGCTTTTGAATTTCAATATCCAAGTTCAGAAGAACAAAGACAGGAAATGTTTGGGTTTTGGTTTTCCATGATAAAAAAAAAATCTGAAGAACTTTGATTTATTCCTTCAAGGACAACATTATTGGTTAGGTTATTCAAGCACAGGAAACTGCAGGCCAAATTGTCGTGCCTTTCCAGTTGTGAGCATGTAAAATAACCATGCTTTTAATGGAAAAGGTGTTGCAGAATACCTACAGTGAGTGCATAACTAATGTCTTAAAAACTAATTGCACACATTTGTTTTCCCCCAAATGTATATGCATGTGGACAAATATCAAAATATAGAAGATGTTAACTATAATATACACACATATCTGTGTAGATAACAAGCTAGGAGAAATACCTATGAACAGAACATAACAAATAACATGTCTTCTAAATTCTTGCTCAGTAATAAATCTGTTTATCCACATACCTTGCTATTTAAATAACTTATTCAATTAGTATACTATTGGCTTGTCTAGCTGGCATGTTTTTCAACTAAATTAATAGCAAGGTTTACGGGCTCTGCTTCATTAATCTATTTAGGGATGGAACTTAACACCAAGGAAAAGCGAAAAAGAGAAAATAATCCAAGCAGCCTGCAAGGCTAGCAATTTCTGAGTGCCTTTGTGTTTGGTGACAGCTGAGGGCAGCCACCCCGCAGCTTCCTAACCCAGCTCCAGAGCAGCCGAGCAAGGGGCTGATCCTCTGCTTGCCCCATTTGGGAAGCTGACGGTGCAAGGCGCTTTCCTTGCACAGCTTTCCACCCTGCGGATGGCAAAGCCATGATCTGAGTTAACGCCATTCCACTTTTTGCCCAGACACGTCACGCCCAGGAGGAGCTGCAGCACTGCAGCTCGGCAAGAGCAGGTGAGTGGCACCCACAAGGGCCTGGGGAGCCCACAGGGACCGCCGCTCCCCCGTACCCATGTGTGCTGGGTGTCAGGGACCGCACTCACTGCGAGCCCTTAGGACAGCAAGGGAAGACAGGTTTTGCTAACACTGGTGCTATGTTTAACACTGAAACAACTAGAGGAAATTAAGATGGAAATGAAAAGCATTATCGTAATAGCAGAAGAAAACTTAACCACCTTTTATGCTAATAAAGGCTGGCTAGGGAACTCCTTTCCATTTACCAGCGGTTTTCAAACATTTAAAATATTATATTGTGATTTCTATGTACTATTTGAACTTACTTCTGCACAGTTTTTACACAGTTGCCTGTAATGAAATTCCAACGAGGTTATCTGGGACTTTCTAGGCATATTCAGTAGTGATTGACTCACAGCTCCTGGGAGTCTAGAAAAAAAAGTATGCATGGCAGTTTTCTTAGCTATTCACTTCAAGCACAGTTACAGACATCTCTGCATGTTTGCATCAGTGTGACTGAAGATGAACGCAAAAAAAGACTTTGTTCTTATGCTAGATCTCGCCGCTATAAAGACACCACACACTTGTTCTGCAGTGAAAAGGGGGACTACATGGCACATTTGTAGGTTAAGCTCTGAGCAAAAAGCATGTTTGATAGACGTTTACACATAGCTGTTGTAAATTCTGTTTTATCCCTGCTAATTTTGTCTCTACTTTCAACTAAATAATAAATCCCAACAGAATATCTGAATCCTTAAACACTGACAGGACTTGCTGACTGGAATATCTACTAAGGCTGTCCATGTTCCCAAAGTGCAAAGCAACTCCTTTATGCTGCACAGCTTAATCCTCATCAAAGCCTTATCCTCAAAGCCCTTCTGAGGCTCATTACAGACATTATATTCCTTAAGCTAAGGAAATTTCACAGGGCCAAGTTGTTAATCAGATGCAAACTTGGGCAAAGGGCTGGGAGCCCCTGTCCCACCTCTCACTAACACACCTCCGAAGGCAGAAATCGATGTGTCCTTTGGGCTGTCCACGGGGAAGGATGACTGTCTTCAAAGTAAGACTTAACTTCCTTCTGGCTCCCAGAGAAAAGCGGAGCAAAACTTTGGTGCTGCCTTCTGTTGTGTTCAGTTCACAGAGGACCTGGTGCCAGCCTGGCTGTGAGCGATGCGCAGACCACCAGCCTTTCCCCCTCCACACACAAGTTTTCCTTGGCCGTCAGCTTTGACAAGAGAGTCCTGGAGTTTCAGACTGGTGAGTCTCCAGTGTCAGGTTTAGTGCCTTTTAGTGCTTTTTTTTTTTTCCCCAATCTATCACTGACTTCCAAAGGACAGCTGATATTTACTGCCGGACAACACATGGGCATTGAGCAGGGAAGGCAGAACAGGCTCAGAAATGGAAAGAAGGTAGGTAGCAGAGATGGAAGAATAAAGGTCAGGACCATATGAAGGAAGTTAGTGTGATATTTAACTTTATAACACTATTGTTTGACTGTTGATTCAGGCAGATACAGTGCTGTTAAAACCTTTCCCAGTGTTTAGAGATCTCTCCTGCACCACCCCTCAGAGCTTTTTTCTTTCTTCGCTGGAATAAACCCTGTAAACATCCTCTTCTCCTTGCACAAAAACTGGACTTTTCTTTTTCTCTTATGTTTTCAAGGCTGGCATGAGGCCTTTTGAGCTGCAGTTTCTTCAGGAAGAGTCATATAACTCTGGGTTGCAGAGCGCAGGAGTGTAGGTGCCACCTTGAATTCTGAAGCAGCAATAACTGCGTTGTCCATTTTTTTCCATCATTATAGTAGAGCCCCATGGCCTCAGATGATACCTTTGAATTCCCCAAGCTGGGAGATGAAATGTGGAAAAGGCCAGCTCAAACCAACAGCTTCACCATTTCTAATATTCAAAATACATAAGGTAATATACTGCTTCAAGGCCAGCTTTTTGGGTGGCAGCAATCAGCCTGAACACCAAAGCCACACGTGGGTACTCAAGTAAAGCCAGTCCGGCACTGCCCCTACAACAGCCCCAAAACCACGACGCTTATTTACCAAGTGCTTATCTGAAAAGCAAATAGGAATAAATCTGTCAGTCACAGTCTTAAATTACCTTTCAGCATGTTCTGAGCAAGTGCTAGAGGTGGTTCCCTGGCGAGGAAGGTTGTGCAAACCAACGCTTTGCCTCTCTGGAAGCCTGCAGACACCCGGCTGGGGAGCACCCGGTGGGGCTCTGTTCCTCGCCAGCTCACCCCACAGCCCCAGTGCCCGGGGATGCCTCCTTCCTCCTCTGGAGACTGCTTGACAAGTGAAATATTCAGCATGAACTAAATGCCCTAGGGACAGAAGCTTGCTTACGGTGTATGAGACTCTCACAGGACATGCCCATATGACACTCTAACGTGTGATGGCGGTTTCTGCAGTTACACCTCAGTTACACATGCCAGCCCGAGGACTAGTGCCTCTGAAGCTGTGGAGTTCAGCCTGGGCTCACTGCCTGGGGGCTGCAAATTGCGTTTGCTTGTGGATTTGGCAGACAACACTGCTGTGTGGGGTTTTCATGTTCGGCTCAAGCCTCCTTCACACCCTGCATCCTCGAACCGCTTGCTCCTGCCCAGTGTTACCTGTCACTTAGTGCTGGCACTGTCGCTTCTGTGGTTGCGTGGTGACCTGGGTCCAGCTGCAGAATAAGCGTTCCCGAAGCATCCTCGCCATGCTGCTCCCCGGCAGGCAGCCGTGTAGGCGTGAGTGTGCAGGCACAGAGGGAGGGGAGCGGGGCAAGGGCTGTGTGGCCGGGTCAAGCCACCTTTGTGCTGGCCATGCAGTCGCAGCCAGAGGTATGAAGGTTAATGCCCCAGCTGCCCACCCACAAGCCGTTGCCCCATAGCAGGGGATGGGGCAGTTCCCAGCCCAGGGAATTGCATGTAAATTGGAGCCACTGGCAGAGCCCATGACTGCGCTGGGCTCTAGGGCCAAGATGCTGGTGATGGGAGGGATGTCCTGTTGGGCTGTCTGTGCTGTCTGTGTGGCAGAGGGCCAGGAGAGCAGCCAGGGCAGCTCCCATTTATTTCCACCTCGGACAGCTAAACTCTGCCACAGGTGAGACAATGCTGCAGCCACCTCTCGGACTTCCCTGGTAGCCCCGCTCACACAGTTCTGGGTGATCCCAGCGGAGAGCGGGACAAAGCCAGACCCAGTGGCACCTGTTAAACTGGAGTAGGACATTTAAACTCCTCTTTGTTGTCTGACATGGCTGTTTCCCTTGAACAAGCTGACTGGTTAATTTTTTTTTTTTTTCCTTTTGCTTTCTTCACTGGCTTCATTTTTATGAGTCAAATGGCCATGGATTCAGAGAGATGGTAAGACCAGAAAGGTTACCACCCTGATCTTCTGTAATATACAACCCACAGGACTGCTCTGGTTCAATCTTTGCCAAGCTCTTGGTCAGGCTTTTAGAAAAATCTTGTATTAGCCAAATGGGGTGTGAGCTGTCTAACTGGGCAGTGTGTGTGTGTGTGTGTGTGTGTGTGCACTGACCGGCCGGCTGGCATCTGCTTAGACAGCATGGGGCGTGATCATAGCTGCCCTCCTCTGCCTGAGAGCACGGGTCCACAAACCTCTCTGCCCACTTGCTTGTTGTCAGGATGCTTACGGATTTGTCATACCTTTGAGATTTTATATTTTCTCACTGCCTCACCCCAGCAACTTTGGTTGCAACTGGACAAGCATGCGAAAGATATTTTAAACATGCCTGGGTGGGAGGGGATGAGGAGGAAAAACAAGCGGTGGAACTCAAAGATGAACAGAGAGCCCGATCGCATAGACTTTGCTATCCCTAGGAAACCACGTGAAAAAAAGATTTTATGTTTGGCCAGCTCAATTTTCCAGTTTTGGCATTTGTTTATTAGCTTGAAGACTAACTATCATATCTCTGTTTCCCATGTTTAGAAAGTGAATATCTCCCTGGCCAACATACTTTTGAATACACTAAATAAGTTAAAACCGTCTATTTCTTTCTCAAGAGACATGCTTTCCAATCCTTCAGTAATTTCCGTGGCTATTTCCTGAATATTCTCCAATTTCATCATCATCTTCCTTGAATTTGTAGGCATCAGATGGGACAAACATTTCAGCAGCAGCCTCCCTGTGGGCATGATACAAACCTCTCTGTTCCTTTCGTGCTTTTATAATCAGGACATAGCAAAGATGACATCAGGTGGTTTTGCCATCGTTGTTCTGAAGCTCATGTTCAGCAGATGATGCACCAGGACCTCTTGACTCCACTACAGTCCTCTCCAGGACTTAACTTGCAGTCTTTGTAGAGAATTACTTTCATTATAGGCCGCACTCAAATGTATATTGTCTACTTGCATCTCATTTACTGACACATAGATGTTGCCCTGTATCAGAGACCTGTTTTCTTCATAACTGATTAATGACCCCCGTTTTTTTTTAACATATGCAAATGACTGCATTTCTCTAGGCTGCTCATGAAGAGTTTCAAATGGAGTAATGTGAAAAATTAATCTCTGTTTGAATCAGTAGAGTACAACTATTAAAACAAAAATCCCCAGTACATTTTGAGACCTACCAGTCAGTTTTTAATCCACTTTGCCTCTTCATCAAACTGCCATGTCGTACCACATCACACACCCTGCAGAGTCTATTACAACAGCCACAGTTAGCTTCTGCAATCAATCTCATAGTGTTATCAACAGATAACAAGCTACTTCTTCATAACTGAACCTTGTTCAGCATTAAATATACCGCTTCCTTTTAATTTTTTATTAGTTGACTCTCAGATCAGCTAGAGAGTATTTTACCTGGGATTAGTTTCAGGCTATCAGGCTTATAATTACATGGACTGTTTTATTTGTCTTGCTTGAGAAGATTGGCAAGATACAGCAGATTACTTGTTTTTTTCCACAGATGCAGCAATAGATGTTTATCTGAGCTGGAACATGACCTCAGCTGGACTGTTTGGGAAGCTTTGAACTCCAAGATGAGAGTGTGAGACATCAGCCTTTTTTCGGCTGGGAAGCTGCTGGCTTCTGGTCCACTGCACAGCTCCTTCACTTTTCTTGGGCTGAAAGTTTTAAAAACTGAACATTTTGTCCTCCAAGGTCAGACAGGTCTTATCCAGAAGGAAAGGAGTGGGGGACACCTCAGGCCTGATGCCAGTAGAGCAGGGAGAGAGCATGTGGGGAGGCTGCAAGGGGGCAGGGAGCATGGCTGGGGGCCCCACAGTGGCAGCATTTCTTTTGGGGCCCCTCCATAGGATCTAAATTCCCAATGTCATTCTCATCACTGCCGCTTCCCTGAGCCTCTGTCCTTTGTGCTTCTGACCTCTTTGCTTTCTACTCTGTTCCATTATGTTCCGCCTTAGATTTTCGTTAACCAGCGCTGGAAGGAATAGAAACTACAGCTTGCTGTGCTTCTGTTTCTTACTCTGGCTCTCCCAAAGAGACCTGCCATCTGCCAAAGAGTTCAAGTGCTACTCAGATTTCCTGAAAAAAAACTTTCTCTACCTGAAGGTCATGGAGAGAGGCTGTTGCCTGCTGGAGATTTGTCTGCAATTACAACATTGCTTTTCTATTTTTACCTTTTGTTTCCTCAAAAGGATTCTGACATGCATCACACCTGCAGTGGGAGTGGGCTTCTAACTAGAGCCCAAAGCCAAGAACAATAGCTGTGGTGAAGCAGCAAGCCTGTATTCATTTTCATTAACAGAGCATGGAGTAGAGCTGAAGCTGGTACAAATCAGGGCAGCTGGTGTGTCTTCAGTAGACCTGTCCCTGGTGACATCTGTTGTGGGTCTGACTCTGAAGTGAAGGACATACTGCACAAGCAAATATGGGAGCAATTTATTTTTTCTGAGTAATCCAAAATACGTGGAGAATGGGGTAGGTCCTTTATATAGAAAGAATCAAATAAAATATCTGAGATAATAAATGTGCCATTTTGCCCTTTACAGACAAGTAGAAAGTAAAATCATCTCTGTCATTAAAATAATTTGGCACTAGAACTGGATTGGTTGGTTCTGGTCCTTGTAGTCATGCCTAAGACCTTGTCCCAGTTTCCTGCTTTCCCCCTCCACTCGTTACTTTAGTAGCTGCCTGAATAGCTGTAAAACAAAGACAGTACTGGAAATCAGATGCATTTTTTTCTAATAAGGCAGCAATTTTACACCCCCTACATGAATAAATAATCCATATGTCGCCTGAATCTTTTATAACGTGAATTCCAAAAGCGAACTTAAAAAGCTTTCTCTGCTGTTTTGGAACTGGGTCAGAAAACTCGCTCAGGGAATTTTTAATGAGCTGTGCAGCCTCCCAGCTCTGGGTTACTGGTTCAAACATAAATCAGGTTAGTAGGGAGCAGAATTTGTCGCTGCAGCTGAAGAAGTTAGACCCACTCCTCACCCCAGACACTCACATCGCCGTGGGCAATGGTGGCACAATGAGCACAAAAGTCCACGAAAAAATGGAAGAAGGTCCTGGATTATGATAATTTCTCAATCTCTTTTCCCTCAACACCTGCCCTTTAGCCCATGCCCTAGCTTGGACATTGCCCTCCTGTGCCCTTAGTTGCTTTCAAAACCCTTTCTGCTACTTCTGGCTGTGAAGGGACCATTAACCTCGGCCATCTCATAGATAATGACATAACTGCTTTTGTCAAGGGCGAACTTAACACAATTAAATGAACATCAGTTAGCAGAAGGTAAAAATAAATCCTTTTCTGGAGTTGTGAATCTTCACTGTTGACAAAATTGCCACGCTTGATGTTTTCTTAACCAGTACAGAAAATCTATTCTGAACCTTTATTGCTGCTTTGTAGATCTTGTATAGACCAGCTGTGCCCAAATTTTTCAGTTTTTTCCAGTAATTATACTAAGATTTACCCTTCCTTGCTTCCTTTATTCCCCATGCTTCCTCTGCTCCTTTTTCTTTTTCAGCTCTTCCATCCAAATTTCTCCAGTTGCCCCAATTCTCAAAGGCACACACTGCTACCAGGGTCACATTTCTTTCACCAACTCCCCGACTACAGCATACTGCTCTTACTGTCATCCCTGGCTCTTCCATCAAACTGCCTGAACACTTTTTTGTTTTCCTGGCTTTCAGGCATTGAACACAGCCAGTCTCACTGCCTCTGTCTTTCACCCACAATATTTTGATCCATCAGTATCCCAGATGTCTCATCTTAATGTTCCCAGGCTGGCTCCCACATCCCTCATGTCCCACACGGATGCAGTAGAGGAACAGTGGAAAGGACAGACACGGGGACAAGAGGCGCTGCCCAAGGCACAGTTCTGCTGCAGCCTCCCAGCACCGTGGCATCCCTGGCTGACTTCCCCTCTCCTTTCCTTCCTCATTATTTTCTGGAAACTGGGGTGCTGGCCAGGGCTGCAACATGCTGGGAGCTGTTGTAAAACAGAGCCTATGGACTGGGCAGCACATCTGGGTCACGTTGCTGCCGTATAGCTTTTCCCGTACTCCAGGCAGGTGAGTGCACTGATAAAAGCGGAATGGGAGCACACGTACGGCATGGAGCACCTTCATCCAGCTGAGCGGCTTCCGTGGTCTGTGGGTCCTCCTTAAAATGCTTTCTCCAGCCCCAGCACTTCTGTGCTACTGAGGAAAACATTGCCAAAGGGTCAGGTGCAGATGGGGAAATCAACACCTATTTTGTACATTTATGCCTTTTTATTATGAAGAATTGATAAACACAAAAAAGATATCTTTCCCACGTTAGAAGAAAACAGGCAAGAATTAAATGGCAGCCACAAAACTGACATTTCCTTTGTATCTTCTAGAAATTTAGAACATCTATTTTGTATCACTGGTGCTACTTTACCAGTGTCAATCACAGCAGAAGAGACTTAAGGAAAAAGATGGGGGAAAAAGAAGGGGATCATGGGAATGCATTCGATCAGATTTGTACTTCTTGGTGTTTTTAGACACATCTGCAAACATACACAGAGCAGTTTTAGGGGTCTACCTCATTCTGCCTGATTAAGATATACATGTTACAAAATCCTGTAAAAATTGATAGTGAAACTTTTAGCCTGTAGTAGATAACATTTCTATCTGCTCACAAATCTCATTTTCTAGTTGTCCAGCTGCTGGGAATGAGAAGACCTCCAAAGAAAACAGTATATGTTAGGTTTATTCACTTCCCTTAGCTGTTTTTGTGGAACTAACAGCATGGAACCAGCTAGTATAGCAGGTCAACCTTTAAAGAACATTTTTTTTCCAAGGTGGTTAAAAAGGTAAGGTGTCTTTCAGGCATCACAGCCAGAGGGAGATGCTGTCTGCGGGACCTAACCCAGTCATTAGGAATCTGGGGGAATGACAATCTTCATGGTTATGTCAATGGAGACTGTGATTATGCACTAAATATCCAAATGTAGCAGCTTTTTACATGCTGAAGGGAGGCTATGAATTGCACTGGAGAAATTTTACGGAATTATTACAAAAGAGAACTAGCAATAAGGAAAAGAATAGAAAATAGGGTGGTGAAACACTGGAATGGGTTACCCAGAGAGATAGTGGAGGCCCCATCCCTGGAAACATTCAAGGCCAGGTTGGACGGGGCTCTGAGCAACCTGTTTTAGTGGTAGATGTCCCTGCTTACTGCAGGGAGGTTGGGCTAGATGACCTCTAAAGGTCCCTTCCAACCCAAAGCATTCTATGATTCTAAAACAGAAATAAGAACAGAAAATAATTACCAGTTTATTTTACTAAATTATTTTGTCAGCTTAAGAGCAAAAATAGATGTACTTACTGAAAAGGTTTTTTTGTGAACACTATGGTAAATACCAAAATATGCACTCCAAATGTAGTCACCTGTTTGCATTAAGGTATCTAAGTGCTATTTAGGGTGGAGTAGGAAAACTAAACGTCCTCTGTCTTCCACCTAAACCAGAGTCAGGCACGTCCTCTGTCTTCCACCTAAACCAGAGTCAGGCATTCAGGATCATTTGGTTTACCCAGGAAGAAAAATGCCAAGGTTAGGGCTGGCTGGATGACTCGGGAACAGCCCCATTTCTGCAGGAGGGCCAGAAGCCCTAAGGAGACAAGCTGTGGAGAACCTAAGCATAAAGGTGGAGTTGGGCTGGGAAAGGCAGGATTAGAATGACAACTCTAGGAGGAAGGCTGTGAAGTCTTGACTCCACTCATTTTAGGGAACATGTTACACAAAACAAACTGTACTGCAAGAAAAAGAAAGTGTTGTTTGGACAGGCTCTGGGGAGAAGTACATCAACAAGGAACATACTTCGCTGTTCTCGGCCCATGAGGGCTCTTTGGCACCAAACTGCGTATTATTAAAACTTATGGAAAGAAACATAGAATAGCTTCCTTAGAGACACAGAAGATGATTAGTAACAATCAAATAGCTGTTTGCAGAGACCTGGAAATAATACAAGACTGAAGGAGACTGCCAAGGTCACTGAACTGCAGATCCCAGCAATTGCACCAGGTGATCCTCTTCTTAAGTGCTTTGTTTTAAGGCTGGTTAGGTTCAGGACTAATATACACGTTGGCCATTCCCTGTTTATTGTCCCTCTGTGAGTTCCAGCGAAGGTTTAAATAAGGGACAACCATTTACATAGATGACATATACTTGATTCTTATCTATGTCATGGTTTGACATGCTAAGGTATGTTGTCTTGAAGTGTTTAGCATCTGAAGTGCTGTGAGGGGAAGAAACTTCCTGAGGAGTAATTACCCACAAATGGCCTTTTTGGCTTTTCTCTTGTATGAAATGGTGCAAGAGAGCAGAGTGAACTAGTCTTGTCCTGGGTTGCAATTCCTAATATTTTAGTTCATACCTGCCTTCCTACCACGGAGAAATCTGTTTTTAGGCAGCAAGGTAGGTATTTCAGGTAGGTTTTTAATGAAAAGAAAGTTGTTTTCCTTTATTTCAGATCTCTGGATGTGTAAGTGTCACCCCAGCTCTATAATACCTAGTTACACAAATGAATTTGAGACAGCACCTAGTGAAATACCATGTCTCAAAAGTGGAGATATCTCACTGTATTTTGACTTGCCTGATTGTTGCTATTTTCTTTGAGGCTTTTTCTTGCTCAAGTTTCTATTACCAGAAAAGGCCTTGCAGTCTGATAAGTACGAGTGATTTGTTCCAGTACTGATCAGGATAAACATGCGCGTTTTGTTCTTTCTGTCTCCACAATGCAGGCATTGTGGCAGGGCATGGCTCCTTGCCACCCAGGAAAGAAAGAACAGAGAGAGCCCAGCGCCGGTGCAGCCGTGTGGCTGAATGCCGCCTCGGCCGGCGCTTTCCGGGCACTCTGGGGCACGTCACTGTGCCAGACATCCGTGCATACGGCACCATTACATCGATAAATGCTGCCTGCTGCTGCTGTGCAAGGGCAAGTGCTGAGTTTCTGACAGAGCGAAGTGCGATAGGAGGAAATTGCGTTGACTTCTTCATAGCAAAGGTTTTGTTCGAGGAATTACAATCGAAGTCTGTGAAATCTTCTGACACTGCCATGCTCGCCACTGCTTCCAGTTGCTCCACAGTCCCTTGTGGAGGTGAGCAGGCTCCAAAACAGGGAGGCAGCTGCATTCAGGGACTGCATTTACAGCCAAAGCTGGGAGAGAGGAGGCATCTCACAGACACTCTGAGACCATTCTTTACAGAAAATTTTTTGCAAGTATTTGCAGAAGAGCGAGTCTTTCCCTCTTGGAGGTGAAGCATGACTTCAGTGACAGGAAGGGATTCATGGGGCTTTTCCAGGTAAATTCCTGCCATGTAAACTCAACTTTTAAAACTCAGAAACTCTCAGGCTTTTTTTCTTTGTGGGGGGAAGGGGGGGAGGGATAGAAGGGAAATATGATTGAACCTAAAGTTTCTTAGTATGGTTTTGAGACTGAAAAATAAAAAAATCAAACACCCAACCTTTCAGACTGAAACACCAAAAAACAGTGACCAAGAAAACTGAGGTACATTTAGTCTGTTCTTCATCTTTCCACCTCTCTATTTGTTCTCCTGGTGCTTACCCTGCTTTCTCACTTTCCTCAAGCCAGGCATATTCCTGCCTCATAGAGAAGGAAGGAAGGGATAAAAAGTGATGAAAGGTCACAGTGGAATGAAAAGAAATGGAGAAAATGGAAAGATAGGAGGAGGAAAGCAAAAAAGTGCAGGAATCTGGTCCATGTGTCCTATGTCCTGTGGACTTCGATCTCCCTTTCTCCAAGGTGCATAGGACAGGAGGATCTTCCTGGGCCACTGGGGTTAGGCCCTGCTACCACTGTGCAATGCCTCCCTCAAAATATTTAAGTGCTGTCTTTAAGTGCAATTTGAGTTTTATCCCTCTCTGCTCTGCAGGAAGACATAGCAGCACTTCAAAGCTTTGGTGCTTAGAAATCCAGGTCATGGTTATAAATGGCTGGTGTCTATCTGTATATTCTTGTGACAAAGCTGTCCTTCAGCTTCAGTAACTCCTTTCATGGCTATCTCATTTTGGTATCATACCCATGAGTAATGAATGCACCCAGGTCTTGGTTTTGTTAATGATAACATGCAGTGGAAATGTGTATTGTCAAACTTGTGTAGCTGAATAGTATGAGTGACATTTAGGTACTAAGGGATGAGAGTTCTGTCAGTGCTTTTGGGATGAGACATCTCAAAATAAACACAATTATCTTAAAATACCATATTGTATCTTACAATTTTATGCCCTATTTTATTAGAAACCTTCCACCTGAAAATGAGAATTTTTGTCTTCTTACTTTATTTTCAATTCCTATTCCAATCTGAGGGTTTCACAGACACTGTATCCCTTTCTTTGTGTCCTTGCATCTGCAGCAGAGGACCGTATGGCTGCGCCTTTCCAAAATCTTCCTAACCGTAACAAAAGCAGCAGCAAAGTTAAAGATTAAAAAAGAGCAGATACAGAGAAGAAGGAAGATGAAGAATGAGTATAGTAGGAAGCAAACCTGATAGATGTCTGCAAGGATCATTAGGACACAGAAATGTATTAAACACTCACAAAACAATGTAACCAAAACAACATGAAAAAAAATGGCTCCGTGCCCAAGAAAATGAAGGCCTTTTAGATTCTCAGTGCAAAAGCTGTGCACCCCACTGAGGTTTCTAGTTCTTCATTTAAAATACTGCATCAGTTAACAGTTGTACTCATTAAGAAATGCAAGCAGAACTTGTGCCTAAAACCCCATGCTGTTAATGGTGAACAATTCATGGTGAACTCCACTTTTTTCTCATGCAGAACTGTATACTAAAGATCAGACCAAGCATTGGTTGAGAATGTGGAGCACAAGGAACCCCGATGTATACTAAAGAGGGTTTCTTGCCCCACGACCTTTCATCTTTGCTGCAACGAGATGGATTTTTTAAACTGGACCATGACTTACATTGCATCCCTCTGGGGGTGCCAGGGACATTGCAATCTAGACACAAATGAGGAGCAGAGAACTCCTTTGGCCTTGGAGTCCACCACCAGTTCTCTGTCGTAGTCCTGCCCCAATCATTCTGGTTTATGAATTTGTCACAGAATCACAGAATCACAGAATCACAGAATGGTAGGGGTTGGAAGGGACCTCTGGGGGTCATCTAGTCCAACCCTCCTGCCGAAGCAGGGTCACCTACAGTAGGCTGCACAGGACCTTGTCCAGGCGGGTCTTGAATATCTCCAGAGAAGGAGACTCCACAACCT
>Ga0065711_1006792_pt1 | contig 16400 bp, 11 predicted proteins | sample Hoacrofraction12_FD_59098 | JGI IMG/M metagenome (GOLD analysis project Ga0065711, IMG submission 59098) | Hoatzin crop microbial communities from Cojedes, Venezuela - Epithelial fraction 12 v2 (version 2) | ecosystem: Host-associated > Birds > Digestive system > Esophagus > Crop | place...
TCTCCAGAGAAGGAGACTCCACAGCCTCCCTGGGCAGCCTGGGCCAGGGCTCCGTCACCCTCAGAGGGAAGAAGTTCTTCCTCAGGTTCAGACGGAACTTCCTCTGCTTCCGTTTGTGCCCATTGCCCCTTGTCCTGTCCCTGGGCACCACTGGAAAGAGTCTGGCCCCGTCCTCCTGACCCCCATCCTGCAGATATTTAGAGGCATTTCTAAGGTCCCCTGTCAGCCTTCTCTTCTCCAGGCTGAACAAGCCCAGCTCCCTCAGCCTTTCCTCATAGGACAGATGCTCCAGTCCCCTCATCATCCTCATAGCCTTAAGTAAGTTCCTATGGCACCTTTCTTGGAAGCGCTGACATGAATCAAAGTCACATCTAGGGAATCATCTGGTACAGAAGAGACAAATTTCTCCACAATAAAGTAATATCAGATTGGTTTATCAATGGTGTAAGAGCAAGATCAGTTTTCCAGTGTTTCCTCTAATTTGTGCGTTACCCTTTCTCAGTGATGGTTTGGACTAACTCTGGATGCCAGGAGGGAACCCCAGATGGTCTGTAGTCCTCAGCTATGTACAAAAACCAGCCCATGCCCTAATACTGGGTCTTCTCCTGCGGACCTTGCCCACAATAATGATGTGAAGTAGCACTGAATACTCTAACGAGATGCCTCCCTTCCCCATTCCATCACAGCAGCGTCAGTTCTTTATAGAAGCGGATGTATCGCCCTCAGACAAAAAGCACAGTACCTGCTATGCTTGTTTTAGATGTCCTTGCATCTCTTGTAGCTTTGTCCAGCTGAGTTTTGTCCCAACTACCTGAAAGTTCCCCACAGTGGGGAAACCGCCAGCAGCGTGGGCCAATTCACAGCGGCTGTGACTGAGGATGCATTTGCAGTACAAGTACTTATCTAGGGACAGACGGAAAAGTGATCAACTTGCTTTATAACCACCACTAAACAGAAGTTCTGTGCACAGGACTTTGCGGTGCTGCTGACCTCCTGCCCTGGCAATGCAGGGCTCCATACGCCGCTGGATGGGGACTGAAGAACAGCCACGCTGGCTCCAACTGAAAGTCAGGGTTCTCTCTCCACCCATGGCCAGAAAACTCGGCAACATGGGCAGCGCAGTGTGACACAGCACGGGGCTGCTCGGCGACTTCCCCAGCTGGATATTTCATTCGGGCTACTGTGTTCAATACCCACCAGTGAACCTCTTCTCCATGAGTTTGTCTAATCTGTTTTGAACTCATTTATTCTTTTGTCCTCCACAATACACTGTGCAGTAAATTCCCTGCGTTAATTATCTGCTCTGAGAAAAAGTACTGACTTTTGTTTTAAACTTTCCCCATTCGGTGAACGCCCCTCAGCCCTTGTAATTATTCCCTAATCATTTTTCCTGTGCCACTCACAATTTATAAGCTGCTACTGCATTTCTCTATCACATTTATTATCACAGATGATGAATTCTAGCCTTTTCAGCCCCTCTGCTTGAGAGAGGTGCCCCATATCTGTAAACAGTCTGATCAACTCGGTTCCCCATTTCGACCTTTTTCAAGAAAGGCCTGTCATCCAGATTATCCTTCCAAGGCTGCAACGCTCATTAATACAGAACCCACTCCTCATACCTCCACTGGAGAGTGCCAAAAAATGTTACACACCCTAGCTTTTCACAAAGCCCTTATTTCATCCGTGGTGCTAAAAATTTCTTGGCAAACTAAAGCTTTACCAGGACAAAGCTGCCTGATTGATTTTGCATTGAGAGAATTAGTGCGGATGCAAGCTGCTTTGGAGCTCACCAGCCCAAAGCTGCAAGCGAGCAGACAGCAATCGTCCCTAGACTGAGCATCTACCCGGATAACGGATTCACTGCGACACAGTTCGGTGCTGGTTACATCTATGTTTCCCCCAGTCAGTCAGATGCTGCTTTAACTGTACTCTGCTCTCCCCGCTCCAGTTGCAGAAAGCCATCTGTCAGACTCTCAGCCTTATTTCCCTTTTCCTGTCTTTCCCCAAAGTAGGAGCAAATGGGGCCAGATTCCAGCTGTATTTTTCATCCTCCAATTAGCAGGCTCCAATTCATCACTCTGAGTATCTCCTGGCATCAGTGCTGAGATTCCCTCCTCATGCCTGGTAAATCGGTCTTCATTTAAAACCCTCTCTCTTAGCCCTAAATGGAAATCAATTCTGCAAGTTTAGCAAATAGTTAATTACTCCACAAAGAGGATTGATTGGCCTTTGATCACCAGAAAGCTCTGTAGTGCTATTAGTCTCTTTCATCTGTGATTAAACCACAGAGAAAAAGAAACAAAAACTAAATTAGGCTTCTTCTGTTATCCTACAAATATTTAATGACGGGATAATCTCCTAAAGGTGTGATCAGGGGATATACATTCCGCCAGGAAACGTCTCCAGCTCAACCTTGAACCCAAATTCTCTCCCTGCAAAGAGCCTGGCAACGAACTTTACAGAGGAACAGAGCCGAGCTCAAAGGGACGCTTTGTAGTACACACTCTTCTTGGCCTTTTCTTCTTTCCTCTTCTTATGTACATTTTAATGCAGATAAAGATTTTCCCAATGGAGTCCTGACATGAATAATAATAATAATAAAGGCTTTCTTTAAATTCAGTTTTGGCTCTGCTGACTTTCCCAGCAGGACGAGACTGTGTCCCGTTGATTTGCAGCATTGTACAGAGCTGTTTCCCCAAATGATGGGATCCTCCCACTTCAGACAAATTTCAAATATCGCAGTCTCCCACTGCTAACCCACTCTAAAATTCAGTCCCAAAGTAAAGCATCAAGCTTTCGACACAGCCACCTATCCGCACTGCAGCAGCAGCCGCGACAGGAAGGTCGGAGGATGGAGAGCAAGGACTGAGTCACATTTCTCACATTCAGGGCAAATTTAAGGTCTAGGAATCTTCCATTTGTGACATTAATACAAACCTCATTAGAGGGTGGCTGGCAGATCCCAAGTGGCTGGCACAGTCTGCGTGTGCTCCTCGCCATTACTCACCACAGCAGCAGCCACGGCAGCGGTTATCAGATGCATTACAAGCCTCTCCAGAGGTCTCGGCAGCCAGGGCTAGGGCCTGTGTTGTCAGGTGCTTTATCAACACATACTCAGGAATTGCTCCTTCCCCAGCACTGCCAGAATTTCAGGAGAACTGTGGAAACACACCTGAGCTCCTCTAGCAAATTTTCATCAGCCGCGAACGGTGCTATTCCCAGCATACACTCCCGGACGCAGCGAGGAAGGTCAAACCCAGCACCAGGCAAAGACAGCTGCCCAAATTTCTACAGCCTTTTCCTCTCTGGCTAGAGAGGGTACCGACCACGGCGTTTGGCCACCTGACAGCTGGGGTAGCAAATCCCTCAAAAGTCAGTGCACGATGCCATCATCAGCTTTGTGCCGATGGGTGCCAATGCACAGACTCTGTTCTGCAGGTTCACGGGAAGGACAAGTACACGGACATATATCCAGGGGAAGGTTAGGGTTCAGGAGGTGTATCTTGCCAGGGAAAAGGTGACCTGATTCGGTACAAGACTGTGAAGCAAGAAATGGAGCTGGTAAGGCTGAAGGTTATGAAGTTTCACAACTTGCTATGAAAACTGAGAAAGTTCTCATAACTTTTTTTTTTTAGCGCTAAAATGTCATAATATTCTTCATGCAAGAGAAAAATAGAAGCCTCCTGACATGTTTTCAACTCTCGAATGGCAAAGAGTCCTTGAGGGGCCATGCCACGCATCAGGCAACAGCAGGCGTTAATTAGCCTACATTTTCTATTGAATTGTTGTGCGTGTGTGCGTGCGCGCGCGTGTGTGTTTTTCTTTCCCTGGGTGTCTCATTTGCAGAATGTTCAATCACCCCCTCTCTCTTTCTGATTCTGCAGTCGTGTGTACTTCTGTGCGACTGTCGAGCCCTGACACCTGTCAAACAGTGCCACAGTAAATTGGACGTGTCAGCCCCTGTGTGCTGGTGCCAAGGTGTGAATTAGATAGAGCCTCTCGCTGCTGTTCTCCTGACCTCTCTACTCCATTACCAGGCCATCCCAAGACACACCAAGCCTCAGGGTATCAAAAACCAAAACACAAGAAAAAGAACTCCACAAACCCACTGCCAAAGCATAGCCGGGTGCTGAAGGATTTAAACCGACACCTCTTCTCTATACGAAGGGAAGAATTTAAATAAACAGATTTTGTAAACATGCTGATTGCATTTTCAAAACTGCTCGAAAATGGGCTTCGCATTTTTGTTTCATGCCATACCAGGAGGCTCTAGGAGGCCAGAAAGAAAAGGGAAAGAGAGCGAGTAGTTAGTGGAGCTTTCAGATGAAAAGACTCATAAGTCATTCTGCACAAAGAAAAATATTTGTTTATATTGTGCCCATCGCTGTAGATGTGGTTACCAGAAAAGTCTGCACAAACAAAAAAATCCCGAAACAATGCGTATGACTGAAATCGCCCCGATTTCAGCTCCTTACCTTGCACGGAGGTTGGGGGGGTTTGTTTTGTTTTTTTAAAACAACAGCTCCCAGAACAAAAGGCTGATTTGTGCAGCAGGCAGTTCTGGGGACCACCTATTGCACAGGGCTGGAGACACATATGGTGCCGCACAATAACAAATAAGAACAACAATAAAGAAAGCTGCACCCACTTTGCTCAGTACGGTGTTCTCAAAGTTACACAGTACGAAGCAATTATCCCAAAGTGGCAATTTTATTTGAAAATAACATTTAAATTAAAATGGGCATTTCAAGGCCTCCTGCTGAAGAGTGACATGGGCTGTTCAGGGGCCCACTGTCACTTTGTCAGCTGTCACATGCTGCCTCCTGCTAAATGGGCGCAGTTTGCCTTTACCCTTTATCCAGACTCTTAAAAATGCCGCACGCATTTTATGAAGACCGACTAAGCGGGATTGCATCTCTGACAGCTGTTCCAGCTTGGATTCTGTGAAAGTGCTTTGCATACATCTATCTTTTCTGCTAACAATTTGGATAGATAACAAAAGCCGAGAGGAGAGGGGTGAGTGGGCTGGGGACAGGGATGGAACAAAGAGCTTTTGCGCCTCAGTCACCTGTTAGCATCCAGCCCAGAGTAACACCAGCTAAAGTGGATGCTTCATGAGAAGTCAGCTCGGTGGCTTTGGTTGAATGAATTTTAGGTCTCGTGCTTCCTTTGCAGTAGGTGGGTGTACCTCTTGCAAAACTCCACCACAGTCCAGTGTCCTTGTAGAGCCGGGGGGAAGAAGAGATGCTGTTCTGGTCTCGGGCACCAAGAACTGTAGACTGTCAGTACAAAGCTGACAGCGCGAGAGGGATGCAGGACTCCACTGGATTCCTATACATTTGGTAAATTACGAGCTGCTCCTTAGAATTTGGCAATTTTCATCATTTTCTCCGCTCCTCTTTTTAACCAACACATTAGATAATTAAAGATTGCCATCCAACAGAACATGTCCATCAATCAATACATAGCCATGCTGCACCTTAATGCTGTAAATTACCAGTTTTACAGCTCTCACAACAACCTTCTCTTGTGTTCAGTGTTCCCGTAACCTAAAACACAATTTAAGTTTCTGATATTCGCTGGTGCTCCTATGTACACAGAGTCAGATTATTCAATATAAGCAGACACATTCAACAGCGGGTCCACATTTTTTCCAATCTTCCTTCTGCTGCTGATGTACTGATAGGAACCCTTTTGGTTGTCCTTCACAGCCCTTACCAGGTTCACCTCCAGGTGGGCTTTGGCTTTCCTAACCATATATGTGCATGCTTGGATAGTATCTCTGTAATCCTCTCAGGTCTCCCGTCTAGGAGGAGGCAATCCCTAAAACTAACATAGCTCTCCTGAACCCTCCTTCTCTCCAGGACCATATCCCATGGGGTAAGGGCAAAATGTTCTCATGAAACTGGCAAGTCCTATTGGCAAGGTAGAAGCAAGGCATAAATTCAACATAATCCCCATACTGTCTGAAACCGTTCACTGGAATCACTAATTACATATACTGAGGACTTGCAAATACAAAGAGTTAAATCGGTAAATATTTGAATATATAATTATTTTTATAATAAAACCTTGTTCATAGAAAACCCCCAACGAATCACATAGCTGAATGCTTTGACAGGAACACTACAATATGCTGTATACAGTTACTGTTACTCATTATTTCATTTCAACTGTGCTGGCGAACACCAGAACTGAGGTCCCTTTGTGCTAGCAAGGCACCATCTGCAAAAAACTCAAAACAAACATACCAAAATGAAACGAAAGACCAAGTGCATATGAGAGAAATACTACTTTTCTATAGGGATTAGCAGAAGCCTTGGGGTAGCTATCCATCCCTTTTCCTTTCCAAGTGGTAGTGGTCCATTTTCTGCACCTCCTTCACAATGTAGCTGAAGCAACTGGTTACCAAACCTCTTTTTTTTTTGAGGCTCAAGAAGAAGAAGGGTTTCCCACTAAGAAGGCCAGTGGCTCGGGTCAACATTTTTCCTGCTCCATTAGTCTCTCTGTGCCTTGATTCATTTCTGCAGCATGAATGTATTTCTGTGCTAGATTACATTACAGAGATTTTCAGAGCTGTGAGATTTTCACATCTATGGTAATGAGGACCACTTCAGTACTTAGAGTAGGTGGAACGCGTGCAGGAGATCTACTGACGGGAAGTAAATTCTGATTTCTTCCTGCTTTTATTGCTGATTAAAGTCAAGAAATGTCTGTAGTTTGCTCCATTCTGTGTTGTGAGATCTCACATAATCACTGACAATAGTTTAAGGTATTATCTGATCAATGAAAGTACATGTATTTAGAAAGAGGTAAAAGTCTTAAACCCAACACATTAAACATGAAAGTGGTGTCTGGTTTACTTGTTCAAAGTAAGGGATGTGCACCCAGGAGTGACACATCTATTACTAATTAAACAATTAATTTATTATGCAGCACTTGCAGAAAACAATGTATTTGAAGTCTGAAAACGTCTGCTAAAGAATGGAAAATAATTTGGATACAAATAATTATCTTCAGCATTTTTCTTTACACTGGAATATGCTTAACACAATTCAAATGTTGCTTTCCCAGAGCTAAACAATAGTCACTGTGTCACCGGCAATGTGTAGGCAAAGTAGAGCAGTAACAGGTAGTCATTTTTCCTAAACATGCCCTTTTCTGAGTCATTTTAGAGCATGTGCGGAAAGAGAGACAGACAGGTGTGTGTCTACAGCTTTAAATTGCTAGTCTGCAGGATGGGCCTTGACATAAGAGATTCTCTATCAGAAAGTCACACAACAAACTGTCACTTGGCACCCAAAGATCTTTGTACTGGGCAGGAAGGTGAGCTTCTACATCCTTTCCCAGTGACCAAACATCCAAGAGTGAAATCTTAGGCATGTTGGTGTTAGACGAGGATTGTCACAATTTTAACCAAATGCTGCAGAGAAGAGCTCATTGGACTGAATACAATGTTCAGGTTTCTTTCTATATACAAAAAATAGCTGTGCTGAGAGCTAGAAGTGCAATTATTTCCTCAAAATATTAAGTGCAACGTTGTTGAGTTTCATCTTCTGAGGCAGATTATGCAACTGGCATACGCCCCGTGCACAGCACAGTCCTTAGCACCTCCCCATTCCACAGTCCCTAGTAGCCCTCCATTTGGCCTCAGCACCGAGGAAAGCTTGCCTACCATGAGGTTCTCTGCCAAATCACCCAAATTTGGATTGAATTTGATCAGTTTTTCTCTTCTCTGTGATCCAAAATTCCATGCAAGAAAACCCATATGTCACATACATATGTTATTGAACAGGAGGAAATGGGTATTCTCAACCACAAATAAAAACTCAGGTACCTCTGTGTTGAGGATTCAAAGGTCTAGCCCTCTATCTAAACATATAATTCAAAATGGCATCCAATAGCTTGCCTATGACATCAAGAACTCCACTTAGCTAGAGCAGAGGTCCTACTCTGCCCTGAAAAGTCTCTTTTGCTACCAGCTTTCTCAAATATTTTAACACTGAAATCCGTATCTCAGACATCATCTTTTACTCCAGGTTTCTCTTCATCATATTAAAATTTTTTGTCTACATTTGGCTTGCTTTCTCCATAACACCTCTAAAATTCTTTACTAAATGTCTTCATTGCTAAAATATTTGTCTAGACACCCATTGTTTGTCACATCCAAAACGGAAATATCCTGTCTCTGGTCTTCACATCTTCATATTCCTCTGAGAACTGGGAGAAAAGCAATCTTCTGAGATCATCACTGTGACATTGCAACCATCTACAGGTGCTTCCTTTTTTAGTGCATACATAATACATTTATTTGCCTCCTTTACAGCTCCTTATGATCTGTTCTCTACTACTTCTCTTTTGGCGTTTAGAGGCTAATTCCACCTTTGTACTTTTATTTCTATCAGCTTCCATTACAACGTTTTTAAAGTGTCTTCAAGTTTTCTCCTGTGCTGCTTTTACAACTGGGCCTTCTCTAATAATTCATAAAATGAAAACAGGTTTTCACAATTGCTTATTAAAGCTCTCCTTCCTCATGTTGGCTGCAGTTATGGTGATTGTGTATGGAGACCACTGCTGGTCACGCCATCCGACATCACCACAATTTTTGTGTGCATGTATCACCTCCTGATTTTCAGAACACTTATCTCAGACTTTACAAGAAAACCCCTTAGGCAGAGGTTGGTTTTATCTCATTTCTATGGCACCAAGTCCAAAGGGAGTCGTACTCGGGGGCAGGGATCCAACTGCCAGAGCAGGAAGGAACAAATTCTTAACAAAAACAGCCGTACAGCTCCCTTCCTCTTGGCCACTTCTGGTCAGCTGTCCTGCTGCACCTTTCTCAGGGTTTCTGAGCCCACAAGTGTAGTCACAGCTGGTGCCCTGGGACTGGCTGGAGCAAAATTCACCCCAGCCTTCCCTTGGCACATGAGATGGAATCATGCAGCTTCCCAAGCTCAAGGCAGCTCTTCAGGGCTGACTGGTCTCCGAGAGCTCCCCTCCGCCATGGGCATTCATTTAGAATAACGTGTCTGGAGAGCACAAAACAAAGGTAGAGAGGAAGGACTTTCATCACAGTCCCTTTACTCTTTGAATAAGAGAAAGTTGCAGATCTTTGCGAAACACAAAATCCTGGAATACATTGCTTTATTTCTCAGTCTCACCTCCTCTATCCGCCACTGCAGGGTTTTCTGTCAGCTCTGCTGGCCACCTCTCCTGGGGCAGCTGGATGGGGTGACAAATGCGCTCCTGCCTCCAAAACAACTTTCCCACTGAACTACACACTCTCCTCCTCCTGCAGCACAGCTAGACTGGGAAACAGCAAACCCACGAGAGCTGGAGAGGGCACCAACAGGAGCAGTCAGATGGCCAAGTAGGTTCGTCAGGAAAATGATCAGTGTAACAGAATCTGTGTTAACGTCTGAGATGTGTAGCACCACACAGAAAATGGAGATACTAATACAAACTGGAGTTCTCCTTTTGACCCAGTAGCATCCCATGCCATCACAAATTATATTACTTACACAGTAAATTAAGCTGTGTGAGGTTTAACGAGCAAACATGACAGTTCTCAGGAGCTTATGGCACTGTGACACATCTTGCAAGAAAGAGGGCTAGAGAAGGAAAATATGATCAAGCAATAAAATTAACTCTTAATTCATCACATTACTTCCAGCTTTTAAAGATTTGGTACATGTCTTATAAGAAATCAGACTCAGGGTATGACAATGGGCAGAAGCAGCAGGCTTAAAGATAAACACGTTGCAGCTTATTGAGCGCATCAGAGCTCACTGAAGATGTAGGACGAAGCATGGTAAAAATACCACGCAGAATGTAGCGAAAACATGAAGGAAATCAAGTAACAGACAAATAAATGTCATCAACTGAGAGGAGGGGATGAAGCCTGGGCAGAAGCAGACCTACATAAAACCACGGTGGTGTTCACCGGGTACACAAGTCCAATGAGCGCATTCATGAGGAACAAAACGTAACTGCAGAGTGATTTGAGGAGGGAAGAAAAATGGACAAAATGCCATAAAATGAAGATACTTTTAGGAGAAGGAAAGAGAAGAACAAAACTTCTTTTTCCCTGAAGATGTTTACCCCATTCATAACTTGCAGTAGCAGATCTTTGACTGTTTGGTCCTAGACAGCTCTGCGCAGAAGGTCATCAGCAGAGCTCTGCCCATGGATGGCCGGGCACACAATTATGCCAGAAGTCCAGACGTGCATGTGATCTGGAAACTATTGTGGTACAGCAGACCCTGAGAAGGGATGGGACGTGTGGGCACGTACCTGGTTTCATACACAGGCTTCACACATCCCGCAAAGCTGCTTTATTGCAGCTGTAGCCCAGGAGGCAGCTTCAGTACTTCTGAATGTGATTAGAAAAAAGATTGGAAAATGGGATTGTCATGTTCATTATGAGAAAAGTAGTGCTTGAAATAAAGTCCCAAATATGTTTTGTAGCTGCCTTAGATATAACCATTATTAGTGGCTTTAAGAGGTGCAAGAAATTTCTATAACTGAAAATGTAACAAAGGAACAGAGTACTTGGGGAGAACAGTAGAAAAATCAACGCTTTTTTAAAAAAATATATTTTAAAGGTATATATTTCTCGCGATTTAAATTTATCACCAAACCTCCCAGCTTCTCCCCCAGTGTACCAATTCAGAGCTACTTAGAAGGAAAAAAAGAAGAGAAAAAGGAAAATCATTAAACAACCCCCCAAAAAGAGGGCTCAATGAGGTCTCATTTCGTCGTAATGAGCTCCAATTTAACATGATCATTATTTCTGACATTAAAGGCCTGTGAATAGTGTCACATGCCCAGAAGCTATTTTTTTTTACCCTCTAATGCCAGAAATAACAAGCTGCAGTTAAGGGACAGTGAATCAGGGTCTGTAAAATTACATTAAAATAGGAATTTCACTACTGATAGAATGACTCTTATCTAGGCAGCCCTTTCTGAAGGAGGTTTCTGAAGCGTATGGTTATTGGATATTGGGCTGGTACCTGCCATACCTTGCACAGCAACAGACCATTTCTCCAGAAAGAAGAAGAAAACCAGCAGAAGTCCTCCTGCCTTGGTAGGGAGCTGCCTTGAACTGTCGCAACACACGTGCAGAAGAACAAGCATATTAGGTTAGACCGAAAGCCCATCTAGCTCAGAAACCTCTCTGAAGGCACCCACTAGTAGATGCTTAGCAAAGTAACTGCAAGAACAAAAGAAACACCGGGTAACCCCTTGTTTTGCTAATAAGCATCTAGTTCCCAGCAACCTGAAGGCTACGGATTCCTAATCTGCAGTGAGCACTTTCTCAGGCTGTGAATTTATCAGGACAAAACAATCCGAAAGACTGAAAGAGCTCCCAAATTCCTCAGTTTGTTGACCTTTAATGTATTTTTTACATTTCTGCCACAGCATTGTTGAAACGGGTAACAAGAACCTGATGGAGCAGCAGAGATGTGGACATCCTATGGCTATACAGACTGGTGTGAAAATATTCCTGTATTGGTCTGTCTGTCTTCCCTGATAGTTCCTCANGTTCTGTTTACTTTTTTTGATCAACATTAGGTAAGTGGGTGACTTTAGAAAGCTAGTTTTGTTTTTAAAATCTCTTTCTTGTTAAACACTTATTGAAAGAAACAATATTGCAAATATGTAGTTAGGGTTCCCCCCACCCCCACACACATGCATTTGTTCATATTTCTAGACACCTAACTTCCCCCTGCTGTTTCACCATGTCAGCTTTTTGCTCGTCTCCAAGCCAAATTCGACTCTTAGTATTACTTATCTCATCAGACATTGCGACTTCAGGATCTCCATTTCGAGAACATTCATGAACATGCTGAGCAGCACAGAGCATGGTGGGCTCCATGTGCAACCTCCCTCCACTGGGAAAGACGACCATTAGCAGGCAATCACAATCCATGCGCCCTCTGACAGCGCATTTTCCCTTGGAGTGTTTCCTGAAATCTTAGTTTTGTTCAAAACTTGTTTGGCGAGAATCTGATACGTTCGATCACTCAGTTGCTTCACACCTGCGAACTTATCAATTTCTTTAAAGCAGCGTGATAGGTTTGTGATGATTAACTTCCACTTACCAAAGCTGTGCTGATACTTCTCCATCACATCAAACTAATTTGTGTGTCTGCAAATTCCATCTGTGATATCCCTGTTTTTCCACAACAGAAATAAAGTTTACTGCTCTGAAATTCTTTACATCACCCTAGAGCCTTTTCAAAGAACCATAATCACAATCAATTCCTCCAGCGCTGGGCCAATTTAAACTACAGGTTACACAATACAGTAATTTGGCTATTCTGAATTTTAGTTCATTAACTCTTGGCATCTTGTCCTGACAATTTGTTGCGGTTGTTTTTATTGATTTGTTTTAAAGCCTTCTCCTGACATTTTAATTTGAGACAGTTTTTCATACCTATTCCCACTAAAAATAAAAGCTTCTAATGTGGTAACCTCTCAAAGCTCTTCCACAAGACACACCAGTGCAGAGATCAGAGTTAGCTTCTCTGCCATCACGTTATTTTTGATAACTGCTCATTTTATGTCTCAGTCCTCAGTCATCTAACATCCCTTCAGACTTCCGATAACCTTTACAATGCTGATGTATTTGAGCCAGTATTTAGTGTTACCTTTGATATTTTCAGCAATTTGTTCCTCAAATTTGTTTGGGGGAGGGCATGGCAACATTTGTGTTATTATGACATTGTGTTTATGTCAAAGCTTATGTTGTTTTTCCTTTTTTTTCCTTTTCTTTAAATATGACTCTTACCTTTTTTCTTAAACTATTCCCTTTACTCTGATATTGTGTATTTGAATTGGCATCATTCCACTTAAAACATTTTAACCTTCTCGGTGATTTCTTTTCTAAAACAAAATCTAAAATTTAAAAACCGTCATTTTCATCTAGTTTTCTTTTCAAAGTTAGACTCCACTGCAGTTTTTCACAGCGTTTTTGTTACAAAATTGCTGTGCAATAGTTACCACCTGTACTACATCCTCCGCACTGCCAGAAAATAAAAATAATCGGAAATGGTCTCTCCTTTCTGGGGTTCTCTCTCAGATGTTGCATCAAACGAAAGCCACTTAGAGCAGCTGAAAAATTTCACCTCTGCAATCGCCTGTTTCACAGCTCTTACATATGCTGACATCTGCTTTACATCATAGGTCTAGAACTCAACTACTGCTAGTTTGGCCTGAATTGCTGCCCGCAGGGACTCTCGTTAACTGTACTTACTGATAGTTACATTTTTACCTTAATTAGTTCTACTACTTTGTCAATGTATAGCTTTACTCTTTATCAGCATGCCTTACTCCATCATTCCTACTTAATTTATACCCTTGGAAAAAACCCATGTGTTTACTGATTATTTTCCTCCTATCCAATGTCTCAGATCTGTTCTGACAAGGATTTGAAGGAGATATTGCAGAATCCTCACCTCTATGTTTAAGTGTCCAGCATTTGTGTAATTATTTTACTGCTTTCAAAAGGAGCTGGGAAAGATTCTGCAGAGTACGTCTCATCTCCTCGGAGCCCTTTTAAATCCGAGTTACACGGGGTGAGAAATGAAGGCTCTCTTGGCTGTTGGTCTTGTTGGGGGTAACAAGACATGCCAAGAGTCACTTCCAGCAGCACAAACTTCACCTTCACCCGCCAGCGCTGGGAGCTGCTGGGCGAATCAATAAGGTCCTCACAGAGAAGCCCTGTGGTCAGCGGTGGAAGCGAGGGATGAACCAGCACGGCAGTCCGAAAGAATCTTTTCTCAAAGGAAGGGACACGGTCTTAGAAAACACAGGTTGCCTAAGCACAGGAATAATCTCCTTCTAAAGGGGGTGAGAGGCCTCAGGCTGGAGCACAGCCCTGGGGAGCAAGGGGATGAGAGACGCCAGCGCCAGAGGAGCACTTCAAGCGCACACTGCGAGGTCAGAGTTGGAAGAACATCTCTCAGACGTTCGATACCTTGACAAAACACTGCCAACTTTGAAGCCTTTTCTTTTAGCTTTTTGTTTTGAGAAGATTATTGGTTTGCTGCAAGTAACCTCCCACTTTCTGCCTTCTAATGCTTTGCAAGCTGATTTTGTAGACTCCAAAAAGCATTTCCATAAAGGTGCCAAGGGGCTGGGTAGTTTATTTACGTGTATGGCCAAGCTGCAATGCACTGAGGTGGTCAGCGCCATGCAAAGGGAAGCTCAACTACCGATGCACTTTGGGAAGATTTGATCAATTTTGCTTCCTTGTATCAAACACACACGATGCCAAATTTCCACACACAAAGTATAGATCCAAACATTAGGGCATAGTTTCAGAACTGGACAAAGACTCCAGCTGATCACAGCTGTCATCTCACACTCCACGGGAAATACTTGGTGTTACAAGACAGAGTTTTTTAGGAAGACAAAGACACATATGCATCCTCAGAAAACATACTCGCTTGCCTTCATCCCATAGAAAACTGGTGTGTTCAGTGGTATTGATTTCATTTTATGAGCTCTGATACATGATGTCCTTGCTTATGTAAACTGGACATGACCAGATTATTCGGGGGAGTATTTTTTTCTGAGACATATGCAGGTGAGGTGACCTCCCACTGAAACAAAGAAATTCTCGCATCCCAGCTCTCTTTCATGTGCTTTTATAAGAGCACAGGTACACAAGCACATGCATGTGGATACTGATTTTTTTTTTTCTGTGCAAGTCAATACCAGGTCTGGATATGAAGGTGTATGTGTAATTATGAATATGTAATTCAGCATGTACAAGACAGAGACAGAGCGAGAAGAGGCAGAAAGAAATGCATGTTGATGTGTGCCTGTGAAACCTGGGGTAAGTGCAAGGCTGAAGGAGCTTTCAAGGAAAAGAGACCCAATTTGTATCTTCGTCGATAATTGGTTTGTTTGTGCGGAGCGAGCAGGCGGCTCAGGCGGAAAAGGCAGCGGAAGAAAGTGATGGAGTGAAACAGCAAGGGCTGCGATTCCCTGCCTGATGAGTTGGAGAAAAATTGTTAGTAACTGAGGTAGGTCCCAGAGGGGTTCATTAAGTGACTGGCCCTTCACAGTACCCTGCCACATCTGACCTGGGAACATTAACATCAGGCCAGTGCTACAACACACAAGCGTGAGTGTGTGTGGGAAGCAAGGAGCACGTCCCAGCGAGCAAGCGCGTGCCAGCACGCGTGTGAGCGCACGTAAGAGCCGAGGGCCTGCGACACTACATGTGTCCTGCATGTGAAAATACCCGCCTTTCGCTCGCGGGTGGCTGCGCCCCGAGCCCTTGTTGGCAAACCAGACCCTGCTGCCACGGGAGGAATCATTCTGGCACCGACAACAGTCCCATGCAGTCAAGACCGGAGAACTGAGACAGGGTGCTACCATGGAAGGGTGACATCAGAGTCCCTGAGTAAAGGACAATGATGACGGAAGAAGACAGGCAACAGAAAACCTACCTGCTGCAAGAGATAACAAATATTTACTAGGAAACTAGGTGACTGCTGGAACCAAGACAGGTAGGTAAAGGAGGAGTAGGGAAAACCAAAACACAGAAGGGAAGCTTAGTGGAATGCCCCTTTTTTTTAAAAATTTAAAATCTGAGTATTTAAAATACATCTGGCAGACTTCAATCTTTAGCTATAGCTGAAATATAGAGTTTAGAAATACAGCTAAAAAGTGTCATGTCATCTATCTAACAGAGTAATCCAGAAGAAACAAATGTTCAAGTCTGTGCCGATGATCTGAGTTTGTAGTGAATGGCATTTGCACTGCCCGGTGGGAGCAGTGACAGTAGGAAGAGCATCGGGGGAATACAGCACACCTGCCTCAATCACAGGTCTCCTTATACAGGAGAAGGGAACAAAGAGGCATCCCCAGAGCAGTCAATTTAACCTGTATTAACGAAATGATTCCTACAAATAAGACTGAGTCACCCCTCCAAAACTACGTCCACATCTTCCTTGTGCATTGAACTATTTCAGCCTTGCTAAAATCCAAGTCTTTTCGCATCCTTCATGTGCCTGCACTGGAATTTAATCATGCGACTTTAAGTATTACCATTCAATCAAAAAGTACTTTAAAAGGCGTAACAGAAGCTTAAAAGACAAAAGTGAAAAAAACCCAGCTAAAGATACTCAAAGGCTGAGTGGCTAAAGGAGAATATACCAGCAATTTAGAAGCAAAATATTCTAGAGAAGAGATGAAGCAAAAAGATAGGGAATATAGTTTAAAACCTGCTGTGGAGAATTCTCCTGCATTAAAAGTTACAAGACTGTCTAGGAGGGGGCTTGTTCAGCCTGAAGAAGAGAAGGCTGAGAGGGGACCTTAGAAATGCCTCTAAATATCTGCAGGGTGGGGGTCAGGAGGATGGGGCCAGACTCTTTCCAGTGGTG
>Ga0065711_1041116_pt1 | contig 16400 bp, 8 predicted proteins | sample Hoacrofraction12_FD_59098 | JGI IMG/M metagenome (GOLD analysis project Ga0065711, IMG submission 59098) | Hoatzin crop microbial communities from Cojedes, Venezuela - Epithelial fraction 12 v2 (version 2) | ecosystem: Host-associated > Birds > Digestive system > Esophagus > Crop | place...
CGAAGAAGTTAAGACTGCAATAAGGTCACCCCTCAGCCTTGTCTTCTCCAAGCCTGGAACAAACTAAGTGACCTCAGCCACTCCTCGTAAGTCTTGCCCTGTGACCTTTCACCACCTTGGTTACCCTCCTCTGGACACACTCTAATAGTTTGATGTCCTTCTTACATTGAGGCATGCAAAACTGCACACAGTACTTGAGGTGGGGCTGGACCTGTGCGGTGTAGAGTGGGACAATCACCTCCCTCGACTGGCTAGCTATGCTGGGCTTGATGCACCCCAGGACACGGTTGGCCCTTTTGGCTGCCAGGGCACACTGTTGGCTCCTACTCAAATTGCCATCAACTCAAACCCCCAGATCTCTTTCCACAGAGCCACTCTCCCGCGTTTTGCCTCCCAATTTGTATGTATAACCAGGATTACATTGCAAATATAGCAATGCTATAAAGATTTGTGAAATAAAAAGCAGTGGCTGGCCCCAATTTACCCATCTGGTAATTCATGGAATTTTTATGTATGTGGGCTTTTTGGTGGAATGAAGAAGAATATAACAAACAATTTTTTTTAATATGCACAAAGATAGTCATGGATAATTTTGAAGAAACAACCTATGGTTAAAAATTGTTGCTATGACAACCTTACAGTTGTCAGTTTACAAAATCTATAGGAACACTTATCTTGAACTGAACACAAGCAGTGGCCTGAAGCCCCATGTCTGGCTCTGCAAGAGAAGTAAGCCCAAGGGTTAACTCTGCAAGAAGTAGTGTAAATGAAAGTCAGTAAGATAGTCTGTAGACAGGTCGGGCAAGGTGGACAGGAAAGAAGCAAATAAGCACCTGTTCAAGAACATTTGTTTTATTTACAAATGTGACCTAAATAAGGTGAGGTTGTGCATCTGGAGATTAGGTAGACAGGGGCTAATTGACTAGACAAGAACAGCCATGCAGTGCTGTGTCCAGAGCCCCTCTACAGAGACACCAGGTGGTTAAGCACGGATGTGTGTATCTGCAGCTGATAAAACAGTTTAGCCTCAAAAGTTATGCTAGCTGGATAAAATACCCACAGCAAAATAGCTTTGAAAGCTTTGGGTTTTTTTGGTTAGTTTCAATTATGACTTTAAACAGTAAACCTATGAGTAAGAGCTTCAATTCAATTCCAGACTTGAGTGGTGCTCAGGGATCCACATCAAGCCTCTTCTACCCAGTGGGTTCAAAACATTGTCTAAAAATGGGACGTTTCTATCCCAGCAAAACTCCTCTCTCACCATCATCTGCAGATCTTACATATCCCATCCTTTCAACCTTTGAGCTGACAAGGTATTTCTGCTTTAGGTGTTGCTAACTTCCCGAATCCTAACCCTTCTTCCATGCTTTGCACTTCTGGCAGGTGGTGTGGGGAATATATGTATAGTCCTAGGACAGATCATGAAATACTTTCTATACTCTTCTAGTGTGGAATCTGTATACATCATGGTGCATAAGAATCCAGGGAGGCAGATAAGAAAAAAAAATCCAGACACAAAAAGCAAAAGATAAAAACAGGAGAAAGATTTTTTTTTTTTTTTTTTAAATATAGTTCTGGAAAAAACAACCAAACAAGAAGACTGAAGATTTTAGGCATACACCATCTTTTATGGCTGTTGCTACAGCAGCTAGATTTCATTTTCTCAGATGGCACAACAAGAACACAAGGAAGAATTACAGTACTATGAGGCACAGAAAGTTCAAAGCAAGTTAAGGAAGTATCTGATGCATGAGAAAAGACAATCATATCAAGTGATGCGGGAAAAAATAACAATTTATATTAAGAGGAGATGGAGACATGCATTAAAGTATTCTTAACAGAGCTGAACATACTTTGAAGGAAGTTACAGCAGGGCCAGATGCTGGGCATTTTACAACTATATACTTTTTCTGTTCTTTAAAGACTACAAAGTCACAGTAGCTTTAGTATGGGGAACGGCTTTTTGCCATTCCAGGAATGGGAAGGCAGTGATAATCTATGGTGTGGGTTCGCAGACCCCAAGCTACCACTGAGTCATTATTTGGTCACAGAGTTCCCAAACATTCCATGGTCAAATTCCATTTCCCATTTAAAAAGCCAACGGGATGCAGTTTCTCCTGGATTTTCCTTTGAAAATTATTTGCTGGAAACAAACACCTAGGGAAAAACTTATGTTCAAACACAACACTTGCCCTTGAAGAACAACTCCATCTTAAGGACAGTAAAATAACTCACTAAACCTGTGATACAGTATTGATCTGCAGAGACATAATTTATCTGTTTGGGACTATTATGGCTCCAAGTAACATGTGGACACTCAAAACAACTGGGGTTATTGTGGTAATGGCCAGTAGTTCTCTTCCATTTCTCCTACATTCTCCTGCAGGAAGCGGGGACAAGATTTAAGCAAGCAGTGAGAAGAGCCACATGGGAACCAGTGTGAGAAGAGTCATGCAACATGTTGCAATAAAGATGTATCAGCACATACTGATGTAAATCACCATTCTTGTGCACTGTCAAGATATCACACCAGGAAAAACACGTAGGAAATGACTACACCTTTTGGGATCTTCCAATAACACAGCCCTTCACAGCTTGATGATCTTAAAGTTTCTAATACTGACTGAGTTCAGGTGTTGACAACAATGTGGTAACATCTGTAAACTGGTTGAAGTTTATAAAGCCAATGCCATGACAAATAAGTATGTCACACAGGTCATACCTGTTCAGTTAAGTACTTGGCCACACAATGTATCTTTTAAGCATGCTGGTATTAGCAGCCAGCGAAGAGGTTACATCTGTATTATCAACAGATCAATGTCTTTCCTTTTGGAGAGGCTTTATAGGATCAAAGGATAATTCAAGTTGGAACGGACCTCAAGGGTTTTCTATCTTGTAACCACAGCAGGGTCAGTTACAATGTCTGATCAGGTTAGGAAGTTTGGTCTTGAATTCCCGAAGCATGGAGCCTGTGCAACCTCTCCAGGCAACCTTTTCCAGTGCCTGGCTGTCCTCATGGTGAAAAGTTCTCCCTTTTATGTCCAGTCTGAACCTTTCATGTTTCAACTGCCCCTTGTCTCTCATCCTCTTGCCACGCACCACCATCAAGAGTCTGGCTCCATCTGCCAATGTAGGTACTGGAAAGATGCCAGCTTCCCCTGAAGCCATCTCTTCTCCAGGCTGGACAAGTCCAGTTTCTGCAGCTTCTTCTCATGGGGTATGTACTCCAGCCCCCAACTATGTCAGTGGGGCCTCTGCTAAACTCACTCTAGTTTATCAGTGTCTCTCCTGTACTGGAGGTCCCCAAACTGGATGTAGTATTCTAGATGCAGTCCCATGAATGATGAATAGCGGGAGATACTTGCTTCCCCAGGTGTGCTAGCTGTGTTCCTGTTAATACAGCCTAGGAAGCTGTTGCCCTCCTCTTCTGCCAGGACACATGGCTGGTTCATGTTCAGCTTGCTGTCTAACAAGACCCCAGCTCCTTTCCAGCAGAGCTGCTCCACAGCCAGTCTGTCCCCAGACTGCACTGCTGCAAAGGCAGGTTCTTTTATTTTTCAATGAAGTGCGCTATAATGGCCTGTTTCAGTGGCTTCCTTGAATAAACAAACTGGTTTCAAGGAAAAATACGATTCAGCTGATGAACTACTGTAAGTAGTCTCAGGGAGTATTAACCGTAACTCTTAACAGTTTAACCACAAACTCTTCTTTATTATTGGGTAGAGACAGCTTAAACAGATGAAGGAATGAGAGAAAAGGCTCTTGATACCAGAATTCCTTTTATCAGGTAGCAGGGCCTAACTTATTCTCACTGCATAGATCATACCAGCAGCAAAGAACAGCTAAGTGTGTAAAATTGTCAGCTAGCATAAAATCATGAAGTACAGCTTTCTTTGCATCAAAGATAGGAAACAAAGGGACACTAGAGAAGCTGGTATTGACTGGAACACACAACTCTATAAGACTGCTGCAGTAGCTGCTCTTACTTACTTCAGTCGTTTTAGGATCGTAATTTTGAGCACAAAGATGACTACCATACATCTGCCATACCTCTGCTTATGTCCTGCACAAAAAAAACCTAAACATTTATTGAAGGATGAACAGTTTTGTACAGCATATGCATCATTCATTCCTGATATAGTTTCTCCCTCTTTTTCATGGCACAGGAAATTCCGATCAACGAACTCCACATGGTGTTTAATACTGAGGTTCTTGACCCAGGAAAGTATGAACATGAGCATGTTTTCTTGTCACAGGTATTAACTTTAGTTTCATGTTCTATGGAGTTTACAAGGATTCTGTGTCTGACTTCATTAAAAATAGCATGCAGAAGAAGGTTTACTTGACATTGCCTAATCTCACTTACTACAGTTTTCTGTTTGCTGGGCAGCTTTGGCTCTAAAATAGTGACTTGATCCACATTCTTCCTAGTTAATCAAGTTTAGCCAGGCTGTATTCAAAAACAGGCAGCAATTTAGGTCCCTTTGTTCTCCTCAAGCAGGGAACTGATGAAATCTGATAATCTTGTATATAGTTTGGTAGTGACCACCAATCCAATCCACTGACCTCTTTCAGCAAAGATGAATGTGAACAAACAACCCCCCCCATTTTATGACACACTGGCAACAGAATTTGACAGCAGGAAGTAAAATACACAGGTATGACCACATTTTAGAAAACACAGAAAAGCTAACCCCTCCTTCATTTTAAACCTCTGAAATTCAATCTCTAACCATACACCTGTAACAATCAATCCGGGATTTCTATTAACTTTACTGGAGGACAGAATATAGTCCACTGAGAAATCCCACTGGACATAACAAAAGACAGTTTCAATAGGTATGGATAAACCCAGGCACCTCCAGCCACAGGAGAGACTCTGAGCTTCAAGGAAGGACAGTAAGAAACAGCAACACTTTAACTTACAGACCATAATCATAATTTGTTATCTGGAACTGTACATTTTGCAAGCCTGAAATTTTTGGTGGAGAAGTAGAATAAAGCAGTTAACGCAACAGAGGACAATGGCTGCAAACATAATTTATTTGGTTTGGAGCAGAATGAGTGTAGAATATGATCACAAAAATACAGGCTTTCTAATAGAATATTCAAGCTTCCAAATTTGAATAGCTGAAAAAGCCAATATTTTACTGAATCAGATACAAGACAACTATACTGGGTCAATGATAGGATGATGGATTTTTGGCTAACAGATGTCAAAATATGATGTCTATGGAAAAGTATGAGAAAACAGGAGGTATTCATGATACATCCTCCAATAAATTCCCAGACCTTCTTAGTAATAGTTTCTATATATTTATTAACTCTCAACAGATTTCTCTTCCATGAAGTTGTCCAATTTTCCCCTGAAGCAGGAAGCTCCGCTGGTTGACTACCTATCATGTGAAGAATCAGCTCCTTTAGCTTTTTTTCTTTTTAACATGGTACATCAACTTTTTTTTTTTTTAACTTCATTTATTCAGAAAGACACAGAAGTGGGAACTCTTAGGTTAACTTGGTATAGTCCTGGTGATTTGCTACTGTTCGTTTTCCCCAACTTGTTCCATACCTTCGTTCTATGCAGTTTTCCTTTTTATCCATCACACATCAAAAGTTCTACATTTAAAAAGTGCAAAAACTGGAGCTGCCATAAAAGCATATAAAGCATTTATCACAATACAATTAACTTTCCATCATCTTCAACAGGAAGTTGGGGTTATATGTTTCTCTTCCCCCAGGTTTATTCAATAAAATGAGGACTTGGGTACAGAGACTGCTCTGGATCTCCACTCATAGCCAGCCCATGAATGGCATGGCCAAGACACAGCCAGAGCAAACAGCAGTGTGTGTACCTCTGTTGTGCTGCCTGGACATCTTTGTATCACTCTTGCCAGGTTAGCAAAAGCTTACTAGGCACAACACCAAATATTAGGGTACTCCTGGTATTTGTTCCCAAATCTCATAATCCCTACGAAATCAGAAGGATGGTGCAGAGATAGCCATGTGCCTCTGCAGAAGCCAGCCTTGGTCCAGTCACATGTGTTTTTGTCAAGTTCCAGCCTTTCAACACTTAGAGAGCTACTACACTCCCAATAACAGGAACACAGAGTAGGCTGGGTCAACCTGACTTTGCATGGGTCTAGGTCTCTACTGATCCCCTCTGAAAAGACCTTATTTGTATAGCACTGTGCCTGGGTTCAAATGCAGACTGTATAGCTAATAGTTGATTCTGCATGGAGTTATACTAGAAATCTTTCTGTTCATGGCACAGATGAAACAAAATCCAGATGAATTACCTATTGCTGAGAGGTAACTGCAATAACTGACTACTCAAAAAAATGCAGATAGACAAATAATTTACATTCTGTTAAGAAAACAGCCCCTGAAATAATGATTCCAGCTTCTCATGCATTGCCTGTAATCTTCTGTATAGATCACATAATTTCTCAGTGTTTCCCCATATGAGAAGAGCAGGTAACACACCTTCCTTTCTCCTACTCATTATATGACTAAGTTACTTAAAGCTATTGTCCTTGAGCAAGCATTCAGAAACAAGAGTATGAAATACTACATTTGGTCAGGTCTCCATGTGCAACCGTAAGGCATAATTTTTATTCAACTCAAGACAGAGAAATGCAAAAATATGGAAAGATGTTCCATCAAAGAATTAACCCTTCACCTGTGTTGTACTCCAAATAAATGCAAAGATTAGGAAACAAATGATGTATTGTGATTACAGATTCTAGTGTAGAAAAAATTACCTAAATACTTTTTTTAAATAAAAAAGGAGCATATATAAATCTTTGGTAACAGTGTGTTTAAATTTTTTGCAAAGGCTTAGTCTCAAATAAGATTCCTTCAAGATAATTAATCAAGCATCAGTAATCCAATGAAATGTCTCTGAATTTAGCATAATTAATTTGTTTGTAGCTCAGGTCTAGGAAACAAATCCCGAAATTAATTATTTTTAAATCCAATACCTGATTTTGTATAAGGGCCTTTTAATGACCCTTACAGGGTCCCTGCTACGGAGATTCATATTCAAAAATAAGACATTTTATGTTACAAGACAGTTCTCAAAAACCACAGTAGGATGACTTAGGATAAGAACAATGCAACTTTGTGCGTCTCTGTCACTGTCTTTGCTCAATATGCAGAATCCATTCAAGGTATTTCCCATCTATTCTGCACTATTGCTTTACTCGTACTCCTGTTACTCCCAGCAGGCTGTAGTGAAAATGTCAGTGTTACTTCGGTGAAGAGGGGCAGAAGAAACACTGTATTAAAACTGGCTATTTACAAAACCAAACATATCATCAGCGTCTCCAGAGCAGTGAATAGTTCACTTTCCACTCCCTCACTTTTTGAGTGCAGATTCTCCATTTCTTGCAGAAATACACAGACTGGTTGCAATGTGAAAAGCTCTTGTGAGAGAAAAAGCAAGCCACTTCCTGACCACTGGTTTTGGCAGGTTAAGAAATAAATAAGCATCAAGTTCCTACTTTCTGATCAAAACTATTCTAGGTTGCTCGATGGCCAAACAGCAACCGCACTGGGAAGGATCAAGGTTCACCTAAGTAGACTGCAGTGGCACAACACTCATGCACTTCAGGTGAGGATCTTGTATTACAAGTGCAATTCAAAGGCACCGGTGAAAATCTCACTTATCTCTTTAGGTTCTCATAGTATAATCACAGCACAGATCCGATCTTACGTTAAACATACTGCAGGTGACCATACCTTTAAGAGTTTTTCTCTTTGCTTTGCTACGTTCAGTTTTTCAGAGAGCTGGCTGAAAGATAAGTTGGAGGTTTCAATGTCTTCATGCATCAGAATGTAGGGATGTGCATTACCTTAAAAAAAAACACAAGCCCAGCTGATTGTCACTGCATTTTCCCCCTGCCAGTTTCTAAGTACAAGTTAAATTAAAAAAAAGTAGGCTTATGTTAACTTCTTTATATTCTTTGAGGAAGCCTTCATTTTAAACAAGCAAGAGAAGTCCAGTTCTGTGCTCAGAGACAAGGCGAAACTAAACCAGCAACAAAGAATGTACATGTACTCATAAAAATAAGAGCCAACCACTTTACTAGTATTTATGAAAACCAGGAGTGTTAGGCTAGTGTGAATAAATATTTAATGAGCATGGCAGATTAACACATGGTAACTTTGACTCTTTTCTCTTATCTGTGTAATACAGTTAAACAGTGGCAAATTTTCCATAAATTTGAAAGAGAATTACCTATTTATAAAGCTTCGGTTATCCAATAAGATTAGTAGCACAAGCCTCGTCTAACATAAAAGACATATAACCATAGCACTCACATCTAGAACAACCTATGAGCTAAACTTATTAACAGGTTATTATAAAGTTAGTATGTAACAATTCTGGTTTTAATTCTAGTGAATGATTTGAACCCGTATTTTCATAACTTTTATTGGCTTCAGTGTAAGTAGGTTCTTCATCTAAAGAAAATCTCACCATTTCTTGAAGAGGATAGACCTCAGAAGTGTTGCATTTTATAAACAGATTTTGAAACTGCACATTTGCGTTAACTCTCACGTTCACAGAAAAGTATGATACTGCTTTGAGAGATGTATATTGTAAAAACTGAAGGAAAAAAGTCAGAACTATTCATCAATGCAACACAGCATAGAAAGAAATAACGTGAAAACTGGAGTACGTACCTCTATTAGCATTCAGAGCAGCTAACTGTGATTTCAGTTTTGCAATAATGCTGTTCTGAAGTTCTATCTTTTCCTGCTGTTCACGTATTTGCTGCATGTAGTTTTCTGTCTGCAGATATAATTTATATTAGCATTAATCTTATTCTGTTTTGACTAGTGGTCTCCTATTTGGTATATAAAAAGCAGCTCTGAATTTTAAAGGTAACTGTAGTTGTGGACCTCTGCGTGAAAACCCAACTACAGTCCCCGTTGACAAGTCAGTATTTTTGAGACTGCACTGATTAGAAAAGGTATTATAGAAAATAAATCCTGATTTTCAGTAACTGTTTCAGCTGTGGCAGTTCTAAAGGATAGGATAACTTTTAAGTTAGGATTCTTTATTCACAGACATAGAACACATCAGGTCGAAAAGCAAAATTTTAGTATTCTTCAGAACGCTGGTCAGTTAGCTATAGAAAGATGTAATTTTCTTCCCCCATATTTTGTAACAAATAAATTATATGAAAAAAAGCTTTTAAAAGATTAAGACTTTAAATGGAAAACAACAATATTGTTTATTTCATACAACAGATATTTCGTAAAAAACTTTAATTACCTATGAAAAGAGTTTTGCCCGTTCCTTTGAATGCAGCAGACTTGTTTTTCTAACCTAGAAAACGGGGAGGGGGAAGCAAGCAAGAAGCCCCATTCTTCATCTAGATACACTCCATCTCATGCTATAAACGGGCCATACAGAGCCTAGCAAGACTGCTCACATTTCACCAAAGTATAAATATTGTTAGACAGACAGCTAATTGAGCAAATGGTCACATGGCAGGAGGATGCTAATATTCAAAACCTATTATTTCATTAGCACATGCCTAATGTTCCAATTACAGTAGTGTGAAAAATAAGCAAGAAAACTTGTGAAGTCCCAGCAAGGAAACTTACAGGATTGCACTGATTTTTTCTAAAATTAAGAATATGTCTGTTACTGAACAGGTCATGACCTGGGACAAGACTAGGCATTGTTTTCATACCTATTCATAATTTATCCATACTGCTATATAATATTTCTCAAATCTCCATCAGATTTAAATTCCACATACTCCTAATGCCCAATGTGTTTGTCTGTAAAGCAGGCAGGAAAAAATCCAGAAGTAAAATTTATTTTAAAAGGCCAAGTAGTAGTTGTACTATGAGAGTTTATTTAAAAAAAACCAAAACCAAACCCACAGTGATCAAAGAGCAGTGCACTCCAGCAGCTATAAGAGACCTCATGAAGCAGAAAAATCACTGAGAACCAAATTGAAAATGTACAACAGCAATGTCTTGTCAACACTTCTGTACAGAGCACAGACATGACAGCTAAAACAGACAGAAGAGAAGATGCTTTTGACAGCCAGTGTGCACAAATTATTCCTTGAGTCAGATGGCAGCAACAAGTTACCAACTAGAAGATCTGCATGACAACCAACCATCCATCTGTATCAAACACCATCTGGCCGAGATGACTCTGGCTTCTGTGTGCTTGACATGGCTCCCAGCTCTAGAGACTGGCAAAACAAGTGGCCTATCGGTAACTTAAGTAGTAAACTGTTAACAACAGAATGGTGGACAATCCAAAAACGTGTGAAGGCCACACAATGAACAGAGGAAGTTACTAGAGCAAAGCACTGTACAAAGGTCATTCAAAAACCAGAAGTTTGGTTAAAAAAACCTGAAAAAACACAAACAACAAAACCTCAGCTAATTGTAGTATCAAGTCCTCTTGAAAAAACCACTTTTATTCTCTTTCAAAGTCATGAAATCCAACTACTGAAAGTTTGATTAGGACAAAGATTTGAACTGGTAGCAATCCTTTATAAAAGGCTTTCGTTTCTAATTTCTGAGCCAGAGAAAAATACAGAGAGAAATCCTGCAAGCATTTAGTTCACTTAACACTGATGATCTCACACACTTCTTTGGTTTTCTTCCATAGACTTGAGAAGGGCTGTCTGACCTTGTACTTGATGTCTTGTTTCTTGGGCAGAAGTTTCTCTGATGCACTTCTTAGACGTCTTTCCCAACCTTAACAATTCTATGATTCTATGACCCAGGAGTATTAACTTGACGGGTTTTCTTTCAAATAATTAATTGGTCATCATGAGACACAATTAAAAAAAACCCCAAACAATCTAAAATGTGTTGCCTTTTGTTAAGTTAGTTGCAAGTCAGCACAAAATGTATTGGCATGCTGCTTGTGCTTGTTAAGTACAGCAAATGCCACAAAGTTGCACCAGCACCACTGCAACAGACTATGAACAGAGATGGACTGCACAGTGGATGATTGCACACGACTGACTTGTTACCTGTTCTGCGGTGCTTTGGCTAGTTTATTTTGTCATGCAAGGGGATGGCAAGATTGTGCCCAGATATCAAAATATTCTCTAGATGACCATTCCCTGCTCCCTGTCCTAATGCTGCTTCCATAACTTGGCACCGAGTATGGCTCATCTGCCCCTGAATGAAGTCCCAGCGTACCAGTTCTATGGAAGTATCAGAAAGTCCTGTAGCATCAAAACCATTCAAGCCTTCCTATAACAGAGGTTCCATTTCTGGGCAGAATATGCACGATAAAAACAGTATTACAAAGCTCAAAGCTGCTAGCTTTGCAATCTGCTGGCACACATGATAAGAAGTCCTAAAAGAGGTTTGGCTGAAGTAATGTCTTCTACCACAGACTAAGCAGAGATTCAAAGGTGCTCCTTACTGGTCAGGATGCCTCCAGATTTTCTGTTACTTCCTAATTAAAGAATAATTGTATACATTTTTTAAAAAATCAATACTTATTCTAATAATTTTAAGGTAAGCTTGCTGTGTTTCAATACACAAACTCTGTTGTGCTAATAGCTTTCACAGTGCTCAACATATTGGAGTCTTTGACCTTTACATCAAGTAAACTAGTAATTCATATGGCATATCTTCCTATTAACACAACAATTATTTAAGCTATTTACATTAATAATTTAAAAAGTAATTTTTTAATAAAAGCAAAACAAATTTCAAAAAGTACTTTGTTAAAGCTAGGTAAATTTTATATACATCTTTGCTGTTTACATTGAAAGACTTCATTAATCCTCCAAAACAGACAACACTCTTCTCACCTTTAAAACTACAAAAAAATTAAAGGTTGAGAAAACCTGAAACCCACCTACTACATTCACAGCCTAATGAGTTACTCTGCCTGGTGTCATAATGGCCAGTTCAAACTTTAACAGATGCACTACAGCACGCAGAGCTAAAGTGAAACTGAAATTTGTATGTCCATGGGAAGCATGGCTTTAAAGATACAATTCAGAACCCATCACGTACTTTTTGCTGTAGTTCTTTCACAGCATGGTCCCTATCCATGCATGCTTGTCGGTAGGCTTCATAAGCTTTGTTAAGCTGCTCTCCAATGTTTTTGTCCATAATTCCCAACGTTGTTTCATCACTGAAAAGATGGTCAAGTTAACAGACCTGAAAAGTAATCAGAAGAAAAAAAAGAGACAATGCTAAGGAACAGAAGCATGTAACTAAAAACACATATAACATGACTTGTATTAATATCAAATTCAAGTAATATGTGCAGTATGTTTGAGCATTAACTCACACAATAGTTTGAACTATAGCTCTGCTCACCTTAACATTTATGTCCAAGTATAGGTTTAAACGAAATCCAAATAAAAGCAGGTTCACTCTGAATCAAAGTCTGGATGTACAGAATGTGTAAACATACGTGTAGTTACAGTGTTTGAGGACTGGGACTTACAATTGGTGCAGATCACCAGTTACCTGATTTTATGACATTCCAAGCAGTTTAATGTTTAGTGAATTGTGAAATAACAGAAAGCATTGAAAAAAACCAAAACAAAACTCAGCTTTTGGCATTAAGTAATAAAAAGATAATAAAGAGCTCAAAAACACTAAGTCACAGGGACCTGCCCTATGCCATATTTGAAAATGGCAACACAAGCAACACTACAACTTGAATTAAAACATGTTTTATATAAAAATCAGTAAAATCAACCAGTAAGAACTAGCAAGACTCAGACCTTTCACACTACACTATCAGCTTTTTTACACTCTGTGAACAATTTCAGTAACAACTCCTGAAACTACAATTCATGAACTTTGACACATAAGACTACAGCACTATTAATTGTCACAGACTTCAACTTCAGGATAGAGTGAACTTCGCAAACACAGGTCCTTTGCTTCTATGGTAGCACATGACCTGAATTTTAAGATAAAAATTTATCATAATGTAAGTCCAAGTCCAGTAGACAATAGGTTAGTGAAGTCTCAAAAAATACCCCAAAGTACCACCATTAAGGTAAAAAAAAGCCAAATCAAATCAATAATTCACATCTCCTCTCCTGACATTTAAAGCGTGGTTACCTCACAGTACACAGTATGGACTGCCACTATCATCTCTCACCATCTTCTGGGATTATGCATAAATCACAGATACTATTAAGAAAAATGGTACAGTCAGAAAAGGATAAGCCAAGCAAGAAGGGTATGAGGATAACTTGTCTTGGACCCTGGCCAAAATGTGGAGGATTGCAACTTGAAGCTTTTGTTCATGTTTTCTTGCTCTTGAGTATCTTCCATATCATAAAGCCTGAATACAGAAATGTGGTTTCACTTTCCTAGAAGGTGCAGCAGACTGCTGTATGGATGTCGCACCTTTTTGTCCTGCAAACTTTATTTTAATGATATGTGCGTACTGCAAAAGCACTTGTACCTCAACTCCAGCATGGCTGTGCTTTATTAGTGGCAGCATGAATTCTTTAACAGCTTGGAAACATTTACAGATCCTGTGATGTAACAAGTACTACTGAAATCCAAGTTTGTAAGTTTTGTGTTAAACGCCTACATTGTTTCATAGGAAAGGTTTGGGGTTTTGTTTGTTTATTTGTTCGTTTTGGTGGGGTTTTTTTCCTAAATACCAGTTCAGTCTGTCTCAAAGCACTGTTAGCAACACAGGCTACTCCATCCACCCCCTTCCTCTCCCAAAGAGCATCCCTCCACTAACTGGAATATTCACTCTAGTACCTGAGGCACATCCTTAAATAAACGGGTAGGCTTTTTTCCAGTTTCAGATGAAGGACTGTTATGTAATTCAATGAATAAAATCAGGTATTACAGCTGACTGCAGGGGCGGGCACTAAACTGCAGAAGGGTATTGTTATGGCTGGAAGTGATTGAAAGTGTGCTCTCATATTCTTTAAAAACTTGCAGTGTTGGCACAGATGTTGATTTTGTACTTTTCTGCAATTCTCCAGAGACACTTGTAATAATTTACCTAGTAAATGATTGTGTCTTGTACATATAAAAGATAACTTCAAAAAATGAGTACAATGGGATTTAAAAGACTGTGTTCAGCTTCTATTAGAAGTAACGGAGTTCAGCTCCATACGACTCAGAGTTCACAGAAAATGAAGGCATTAATTTCATTCATGCAAGTTGAAATTTCAATTTAAAAAACAGTATTTAAAATTTATACCTAACTTCCAATATTTTACTTACTGATTGATTGAGACTGCAAGTATTAACGAAGAGTTCTTCTCTTATCTGGACTGCTGGTACCAAAAGTAATTGATCCAACAGGCAGAATTGTAGCACTGCACTCAATTTTCTACTTGGTAGGGAAAAATAAGGAGCATGGTAGCTAATTTACTGGTAGCTCCCTAAAATCCAGACTCCATGCAGTAAGACAGGGCAATAAAAGTCACTACTAGTGACACTTTAAGATGGAACTGTAACTAGAAGAATTGGTCTTATATTCCCTCATACCCTAGACACTCATTTCTGATTCCACCTCACCTTTCCCTTTCTTCCAGCACAAGCAGCCTTACCATAAACTGTATCAGCAAACCAATCCAGCTTAAAACTAAATGCTAAAGGTATTTTTGCTGTATTAGTTCTAATGCAGATCAGCTCCACAGACCACTTCAAAATGGCACAAGGAAGCCAGCACAGGAGCAGAAAACATCAGCAAAAGGTAGACAGAACTCCTGTGTTCAATGGCAGCATTGGCTCTGAAACTGTAACATGAAGTCACAGCTGTGCAACAGCGATGTAAGTCTACACTGCCACAGAAAAGGGCACTCCTGCCTTACACCACCTCTGGCCATGTATTTTTTGCCACTTACTTGTACCAATATTAGCACTTCTGTGCTACACAGTTGGGTATGCTGAAGTAGCTCCCTACTTCCTCAAATAAACAACAAACCCCCTAACAAACAACCCCAAAATTGAAACCGGAGCTAGCTCACTGGGAGGCTGCTGGAGCACCACGACCAACACAAGGCGGCAGTGGGAACATGAGACTAGCCGTGGGCAGGACTGCAGCAGTCTAGATTTAGATTGGATTAAACTACTCTGTAGTCACACCCCGAATTGCCTGCTGCTGGAATAAACAACTGCTTCTTATGTTATCTGTCTCATATCCAGAACTTCTTGAAGTTAGAAAAACTGGCTCCTTTTCCTGCTTCTCCTCCACAGGCATCAATATTTATCAGGGAATTTGCCAACTGTTACTTGTCATTTACTCTTCTCCCTACATCCAGTTAGGAGGAAAAAAAAACACCAACCAACAAAGCTAAAAATAATAATAATAAAAAAACCAACCCCAAAACAAATATCCCCTCTTTTAATCAGGCGTAGTTATGCTAACCATACAGCAGCTAGAACATATTCAGCCCAAAGCTGACGACGCTGATCTTTAGCAACTGACATTGTACATGTTCATTAGATCCTAAAGACTTTCACAGTTATTAACAGCAGTAAGTAGTCGGAACAGATGCAGCACTACAAATTGCTGTGTTTATTCTAACAGGGACAGAATCAGAGAAAGAGACTAGCTTCAGAGTTTGTCTGACGAGGGGGTCCTGCACATGCGAGTACCTGTGAGCGTTACGTTGCGGGAGCTATGGCAATGAGAACTAGAATTGCATCTCTGGGTAAAGACTTGAACACTGCACAACAACTGGGTGTAGGAAATGTGTTAAGACAAACTTTTAAGTAAACAAGCCCAACGAAACCTGCTGATGCTCTTAAAACACTTGTTTGAAATGAGGAACATTTTGCAGATATAGGTGGGAAAAAACCCCAGCAGCAGTAACATGGATTTTCTATGAGTCAAATGCCAAAAAAGCCCCAACACAAAGATGAGCAACACACTGCTGCGTGCATCCTGACATCCCAGCTCCACAGATCGCTCAGGAGACATTCTGAGTTTTCATTGTGCCTCAGAAAACACCTTAAATCCTGAAAAAGTGAGGTTTTAGCTAATCATGTGTATCTACACATCCATCCATAATACACATGCCTACCTCTCCCAGGTTCATACGAGAATATAGATGCCATCCAGCAGCAAGTACTTCTCTACATATCTCTGCTTTCAAAACAGCTTCTTCGATTGAAATATTTTGTAACTTACGCTGCCATCACCTCGGGAACTGGAAACCTGTTGAGGTAATCGTTTGTGAGAGACTGCGAGCTCACCGCACTTTCGGCTTTTCTTTCGTGTGTTTTTTTTTTTCCTTTTTTGTTTAAGGGACAAAATCACCGCTTTGCCCGACTGCGGGACGGGTCGGAATCCCCGCCGCAGCCCCGGATGCAACCGCAGCGTCACGCCCCGGAGCGCCCAGGGAAAGCGACGGCGGCCGCCGGGGTCCCCGCCCGCGCCGCTGCCGCCGCCGCCG
>Ga0065711_1041117_pt1 | contig 16399 bp, 10 predicted proteins | sample Hoacrofraction12_FD_59098 | JGI IMG/M metagenome (GOLD analysis project Ga0065711, IMG submission 59098) | Hoatzin crop microbial communities from Cojedes, Venezuela - Epithelial fraction 12 v2 (version 2) | ecosystem: Host-associated > Birds > Digestive system > Esophagus > Crop | place...
GCTTTACTATACGATACTGAGATTTTAAAATGCAAGTTGGAACATTAGCGTGCTGATCGAAAAGTCAGTTTGACAGAAATGAAGCGATTTGATTAGATCATCCTTAAAATAATTATTCTGGAGCTTTATTTTGCAAAGAATTTGGCAGTGCTTCCTTCTACATGAGGCAAAACGAAATACTGAAACCCCCGTGCCTTTGCAAATTGTACATCTGTCTCCATACAACTCTGACACATACACAGCTATTCTTTTTCTTTTCTCCACAGATAAAGAGGAATTTTATTTTAAATGTGGGGGTTTTAATGCCTGAGAAAACAGGGCAGTCACAGAGCCATGGCTTTAAACAAACTTTATTTGGGCGCTTGACTGACTGGCAATTGTGGGCAATCATTTTAGCTGTCACAAGGCCAAAAGAAATGTGGGAGAGCTCTTCCATGAAATGTTTATATTTCATAAACAAAATGATGTGCTTAACAGTCAGAGTGATGGGAGGGTTCCGGCTAATGCATTTTCCAATGTGTGAGGCAGATTATTAATGCGCTCCAGTAGCTGTTAATTTCAGTTTGCCGGAATGATTTATGGGGAGGTAAAGGAGAGAGACATAATCTAATTGAGATCAGAATCGCTGTTCTGGTAGAGGACGACCGGCATGGACCCCAGCCGCAGCAGAATGATTAATATCTAATAAACAAATAATCCGTTAAATTATTATAAACATTACTTTTGACAACTCTTTTGTTGCCAGGGGAGAAAACAAAACAAGCAAACAAGACTAACAAAGCCCCAGGTAGACTTTTTGAGTATTTCTCTTCCGTTACACAAAGGTAAAGGTTGGATGTCAAGGAGAAAGAAAACACCGGGTCAGGAGGGAGCATACACCGTGATCAATTTTAAGTCAGTGGGGAAAGCATAGATGCTGTAATATGAACAACAATTGAATGATCAGAAGAAAATCTATCTCAAAAAGGAAGAGAAAGACAGGGAAAACTCCCATGTTGTCAACGTGATCCACGGCTCAGTTCACAGCCAGCAGCTCCCTGGTCATTATTGGCCTCGTTAGTATGGCCTGCCTGTGCTGCCCTTTGTCTGAGCAACGGGAAGTGTGAGCACTCAGAGTCTCTTTATGGCATGCTCCCAAAATGGGTTGGTGGCCATGCTGATCTCGCTTCTCGCCAATACCCTGCTGTAATTTTTGCATTTGTCAGGTTGTTTGTATTTAGTTTTCTTTACCCAGCAGGTGACTTGGATTTAGTCCTTTACCAGCCGTGCACAGAGAGCCTATGTAAATTGTTTTGGTAGTGTGAAGAGTGTGGGTGGTGCCTATGTGTGGGTACACATGCAAGCAGTTCAAATTCATGTTAAAAAATAATTCAAGGAAATCCAATGAACCTGACATGGTGCAACACAAAGCTTCGGGCAAAATACTTCTATTTTCTGCTGCTTTTCCAGAAGGGCTGTTTGCAGGAGTAAATATTGTAGGCAAACTATGCACCTAGCCTGCTGTCAATTCCCCTGCGCGGCAGAGTATTAAAAGTGTATTTTGGATTAGTCAAAAACAAAGGTACTCGTTTTCAGCAGATGAGAAAAGATCCATCAAAAGTCTTGTGGGGTTGAACAGAATGTTTTTCTTGACAAAAAAATTAATATTCATTATCAGGCTTTTTGTAATCAAATGAAATATGTTTTAAAGAAATAAATATTTCAAATTTTTAAAAAAGTGAGTATGCTGAAAAATATTAACCAAATTTTAACCAAATTTTTCTGTGAGCTTGACATGGATTCAGGAACTGTTTGGCTAGAATCAGGGAACAGTTTAGCCAAAGTGATCATTGAAAGTCATCCAGTTGAGCCCTGTGCTCAGAGCAGGGCTAAAGTCAGGCTGAGCTGCTCAGGGCCTCATCCTGTCCAGTAGCCCCTCCACAGGTGGAGCCTCTCTGGGCCCCTCTTCCCACGTCTGACCCCAGCCGTTGTGAAGTGTTTTATCCTTATGGGAGCCCTTGCTGGGACACCTCCGCTTCTCCCTCTGTCTGGGGTTGGGTTCTCCGTCGTTGTGCTAGACCAGTTTCCCCACTGATGTAGTAAGTCAGCATTGCTTGGCTGTACTCCCAACACTGCACCACCTTGAACTAGGGCAGGGTCCCGCTCTCTGTTTTCACACTTACAAAATTCTTCTGATTCCTCTAATTCAGGAGGTACATTGATTTTAATAGGGTTTGGCTTTATATGGGTATCTTTGCCTTTTCTGCTTCATCTCGCCCTGCTTTCCCATGGCCTGCCAAAGAAAGTGTATGTCTGCAGAGCACACGAATGGAATAAGCGAGCCTGCAGCCGGGGTTGTGGGCTCTGCTCTCTGACACATGAGGAAAGCCATGGGAGAAGCGGAGGAGGACGCAGCATATGGGTGGTTAAAATCTGTGAAGTATTTTCCTCTCAACCATATCGGGGGTGGTTTTGAAAAACCAGATATCCCATCCTGTTGAGTGCTTTCTGTGGAGTCCTTTAGAGTCCTTCTGCAACTCCGCTGGTCAGATCCAGTTGAAATCATAAGGGTTAGCAAGCCCAATATAGAAGCAAATACTGTTTGTGCCTAATACAGTTGGGAAAACTATTCAAGAACAGTTTGTCTGTTGAAAGTACAGTCCTTTGCAACGCTGCCAAGATCAGGGAGTGCTAGGAGGTGATCACGCAACTGTCTGAGTGATGGCTGCAGAAATTAAAATTTCTCTCAGGCTGGTAAAATTTATCCACTGGAATCGATTAACCACTAGTGGAGCAGCGGTGTACTTCTCCTCAGTAGAGGTAAGGGAGTGACTGGCGCAATTTTACCTTGCACCTTACTGTTGTGTACCTGGGAGACTTTGAGCGATGAGCCTTGTGCTACTGTGAATTGTTATTGCTTCTCTACAGAAAAATATCAGTTTAACCATCGCAGAACTTGTCCAAGAGAGGCATGCATCCTACTCTAGGTTGGACTTCTGAGAGGACACAATATTTATTCACTTATTTGTTTAAATCATGCAAAAGCCCCAAAATAGGATCTGGAGTAAGATCAGTAAAGAACGTAAAACAACCAGCAAAAGATCAAGTAGCATGATTCCAGCACTAGAAAAAAAGACCTAATCCCTATTAAAGGATAACAACATAAGCACCAAAACTTCAACTTTTGGCTTATACTTTTCTAAACAAAAGTCTACTTACATTAACCAGGTGAATACATCCAAAGAATGAGCCACAGGCTTTGAACTGGAGTGCAGGAATTCTAGTTTTGAGTTTATTATTAATCTCATTTGCAAGGAACTTCCTTTCCTTTGGTGATGTACCTCATTCTCATTGTTAATGATTATAAAATAATCTTTATTATAATGATTATTAGTGATTATTAAATAATCATTACTATTATAAAACCAATGCAAAGTCTTTCAGCTGACTTGGAGATACAAAACCACAGCATCTCTCGTTTTCTTACTTAAAGACAAGCCTCTCTGAGATGAACCCGCAAACAGAAGTTGGTTCAGCATCCGTCGGATGCAGCAAGAAGTCTCCTGCTGACACAGCGCCTGTGCTGTCTCTTCCCTGTGCCCCAAATCAAGCACCTCTGAAGACGACAACAGAAGGATTGAAAAGGGTCTTTCTAGATCTGGTTGTTTTTCTGTCTGCTTCTTCTTGACAGAAGCTTTTCATGGCAATGAAAGATAATTTCTGCTCAGGTTCTTACTATCTGGCAAGCTGAACTAGGGTTGAATTTTTTAGGGCTGTAGGTCAAAGCAGAAGGATCCAGCTGCCTCCTCCCCATTCTCCAACCAGACCCTGCAGTCTAACAGGTAATCCTCTTTCCCAGAGGCTGACACTGTAAGCATGGGGCTAGTGAGCAAACAGCACTTTTTGTCATCACGCTGGGCTGATGCAAAATTCACCAAAGTCAATGGAGAGACTGTCTCTCCCTGTTGCCTCAACTTTTAAACTCTTTAATGAGCAACACTGTTAAGCGTGCAAAAATAATGACATACATAGCAAGAACTTACGTATGTTCCCCCAAAAAAGCAGGGACATTCAGCTGTAGTCAGGCACTGGATAAGTTCTTTAAAGTCCTACCCCATTCTTTCTGGGTTAATTCAGCCTGTGACCCAGTGTGCTGCTCATCCTAATATTGACTCTGAGAACCTTTTATTTTAATTATGTGGAATCTCTGTTTATTTTTCTGACTGTTGCACTTGGCTCCATTGGCTGTCCCACAGACTCGCAGGATCCTAGCGGTTAGCAGCGGAAAGCACCCATGTAAACACCCAGTCATCCCTCCCCAGAGCCGAAGGGGCTGTGCAGGGTTTGTTCTGCTTCAATTTTTAAAAGCCTATCTGAGCTGTACTGCAGGCTAAGAACAATGGAGGGAGTTCTAAGTCTGCTACAGAAATAGTAAGCATATTAGAGAGAAGTCATTCTCGCAAAGCATTTTCCTCTGCTGTGGCTCACTGATGCAGTTAAGGCTGCTGCCAGAATTTAGTACTGCTTGATAACATTGTGTTGCCCCATGGCAAAGGAGTTGGGTGTTTTGGGTTGGGTGCTGTGTGAAGAGTGATCTGTGTTTGTAAAAACAAAACCAGAACAACAGACAAGTACAAAGCAAGCACCACTCTTAATAGTTTCATATTTTCTAGTACATAAACTGTGAAGCCAGTTACCCTCCCAGCCCAGTGTTAGTCACCACAAAACTCAGCGGTGCTGCGTGTTCAGAGCCCCAGCTGGTTTGTGGGCGAGCCTTACTGAAGACAAAGGAACTTCAGACGTCTATGATTTGAATCTGGACCCTGGTTTGGGTGCTGTGAATCTTGGCACCACCTGCAATAAACCCCATATAAGTGATATTAAGCTGGAATTTTCCCTAATGAGATCATAATTCTCCTGTGCAAACCAGTGGCATTAGCGAATGCTCTGATCACATCCCTGTGGACCTGACCAGAACTGTCCAAACTGATGGAAAATGCTGCAGTCAGTCTAGTACTGAAAATAGCTGAAGGTAAGTGCAGACACAGTGGAGTAGACATGTCCCCCAACACTGCTAACAAATGCACCTCTTGGAGGCAGCCTGCCTGCAGACAAGCCAGACGGTGTCCCCTGGGTTCACACCCAGCTGGGGTGAGCCATGAAGCATTGTACACTGATCCCAACCTCCTGCAAGACTTCCAGTGCTTTTGAGTCTACCACATAAGGCTAAAAATCTCCAGGTGCCCATCAGTCTTCCACGGCAGTTCCCACCTCCAGAAATAGCTGCACAAAAAAGTTGTTGAAACAACCACCTGCTTCAGGGAACACCGAAGCCTGTCCTTGAGTCACTGCTGTGTGTGACAGGTCCTTTGGGAGGACACAGGTATCTTATCTTTCACATTAAAAATCCTGGAATGAAAAGTTGTGTAGGAACAGGTTTGTGTGTTAGGTAACTTGGGATTGCTGGGTTTTCTTTGCCAACACCTGAAACTCTCTCAGGTTTCATTTCCTAGGTGCAGGATATTGGCCTTGGGTCCTGCGAAAGGTGCATTCTTCTCTTATCTTCTTTTCAGTATTCCCTGCAGTGTATGTGACACCAGGAAAAAGAATGTGTGAAGTAATGGCACCCTTTAGGTTATCAGACCTGGGAACAGAGGCCAGTTTATTTGCAGTGCAGAGCGTTTAACTTTCTAACAAGTTTACAGAGGCTGAGGAAAGCATGTTCGAAACATACACAAAGTATTAACGCGTGACCCTCTAGGATGATTTCCTGATATGATGACACATGGAAATATTGTTTTAGCTTCAAGGGCATCAGCAAATTAAATGCTGTTTAATATTTGACCTCATATATTGAGGAAGGCTCTGTCGATAAATGAATCTATCAGTTGCAAAGTTAAGCTGTGTTGCATGGATTTATTTCGACATGTACACACAAACAGTGTTTAAACAGAAACGATACAAAGTATGCATTGTTTTAGCTTAGTAGCCCAGAAATTAACCACTCGACACAGCTGGGTTTAACAGTTGGGAAATGAGTATTTGTTTACGTTGTGCAGGCAGCAAAGGAATACCTGGTATTTCCAGCAAGGCCTTCAACTTGCCTTCTCCTGTAAGCAGGGCTTGAAGAGAGAGTTTGAAGAGCATACCTTCGATGCACACCTTTGAAAGCATTGCGTGTAATCTCATTTCATCTACCTGCATCTGTCTAAACCGTAATATAATACAAGTTACCTATTGGAGTAGGTATTTTTACAGTTAATAGCTGATATTTGTGATGTGCTTTGCGATCTGAGTCTGACCTTGTGTCTTGATTTAAGATCAGTATGGTGACACTGCATATGGCACTGTTCTGTGTTCAATCAGCTATTTCTACTGCGCTTGCTAATAATTTCCTGAAATTTCCTCCCTTTGTTTCTTGTGCAGATGTGTATGTAGGTACACATCTGTGAATGTAAATATCTTTGTTAGCATAGAAATACATGTGTGCGTAAGCACACACATATAGCTTCTGCTGTCCGTAATACATATTCCATTATTTCTTTGCATATATGGGAAAATACATGTAAGAATAATGAAATGCAGTAATTAGTACTAATGTTTCTTCATTAAAAGTACAGTATCTGTATCACATCTGGGTGGAATTTCAGATATAGCCAAGGATAGAGAAGTCTAACTGGCAGGTCGCTAGAAAAGTCACGATGCTGCTTTTACAACGGGCACCTGAGCAGTGCTGGGCAATGAAGCGTCTGCACTGGGGTCTGACCAGACTGCCTGTGAGCACCTTTCTGGCCTGTGTGTCCAGCTTCTTCCTGTGGAAACAGCAGTGCAGGGAGCGATGCTGCATCCCAGACCCTCACACCCTGACCTGGAGTCTGGAGCTGGGCAGAGGGTTTTCAGCTGCACTGAAGAATTGGAGAAGTTGTGGCTTACATCAAGACCTGGGTGTTCTTAAAAATATTTCCCTTAGCTCCTCTAAAAGTGAAAGTTAAAAGAAGAAGCTTTGCTTGTTTGCAGTCACTCATCGTCTCTGAACAGAAGGGTACTTATTTAAGTCTCTTCAAGTTGGTTCTCGCAGAAAGTCACGTGTTTGAAACTCAGGTTGGCTAGAGATTGGCACTGCTGAGTTTCCTATTACTGTTCCTCTGGTATGCCCCTGAATGGCCTCCTTGCAGGAAAGCAGAAGCAGCTAAGCAGATGCTGAACTCCAGCAGGATTTAGACGTAGGCGTATTTGTTTTTGTGAAAGAAAACTCTGTTGGATTGGTGCCATGGGAATTCAGACCTATTTCAGGAGCCCAGCTGGAGACAGATGAGCAGATTTAACAGTACGATTTCGGATCTGGCCTGGGAAAATACCTGTTCCTATGGTAAGGGTCGTGTGTCCCATAAAAGTCATTCCTGCAGAAAGACGTGAAACGTGACTGTGTGTATCAGCATACAGCATCATTTTCAGACCATTAGGGTCTCTAAGAACCTTACTGGAAGCTGGATTTGACCTTTAAAACCCAGAAATACAGTTTCTGCAATGATAATTCTTCTTATTCTTAAACTATTCCCATTGTAAATTATGGGGCTAACAGCTGGCTTCCAAGGAAGTCAATTATTAATTGTATGTTCACTACCCTGCCTTGTCTAAATCAATATGAGAAATGAGCAGTCTCCTACTATACAGCACAGACACAAACACTCTACGCAGGGATGTAATTTAAGGGTGGATGTCAGCTCACTTGGAAAGGCTTCTTTACTGCAAACAAGGCAATGAAAAAACCTTACTCTAGGGAAAGCTCCTCTTAGTTCCTGTAGGTGTCGACAAAAAAATCCTGTAGCTCTGGCAGTGAAACACAAATGGTGCACATCATTCTTGCACAAGTATCAGTATCAAGACAAATAATTGTCTAAACTAACTGACTTTGCCAGCAGTGACACTATAGATAATGTGCCATACGACCAGAATCAAGGGTGTAAGTTTTCAAGGGTTTTACATCTTGGGGTTTTTTTCCCTCATTTGGATTCACTTCGCTATTCACATTACACTGGTGAACTTAGTGGGATTATTTCAGTTTTCACCCCATGTGCCTCAAATTGGGATGGAATGCACTTTGTGCCTGAATATGTGCTAGAAAATTGAGAGAATTGCCCTCACTGTCTGGTAGGGCTCGTGGGTTGAAATCACTGGCCCTGCTGCCAGCTGTCTTATTGAAGAGCTGAGCATTCATTCCTAGGTTGCTAGTGTACTTTAGTTATCTCCCATCTGCACTAGCAGTGAAAGAACTACCCTGTTAATTGAATGACAAAAACTATTTCAGGCTTTTTTCCTCAATGAGCAAAAATCACGATTTTGTTGTGTTTGCTTGGCTTTTCAGTGGGAACATTGCCTAGAGCAAACGGACCCTGGCTGTCGGACGCCTGACCCTTTCCTGTCCCATTCTGGGCCCCAGCAGTGAGACTTGCTGCCCTGCCCTGTCGTCGGGGATGTGTAGTGATCTCATAAGCTGACTGCCTGTTTTCCCTAAATTTAATTCACAGCCCCTGTTTAAAAACTCGGAGAGCTAATGCTCAGGAGTCAACAGTTATTTCCATCAGCCACCACCTGCCCAATCTGCTTTGTCAGTTCAAGGAGAAAGAAAATATGAGAAAACTATCAACTTTTAAGTGAAGCATTGTGAAGTAGCAGAGCATAACTGCACAAACCATTTTTTCAGCAGTAGATTGGATTATCTGTGTATTGTACCATAAATGGGTTAGGAGTACAAGCAGGAGATACCCTGATCTTTTTTTTATCTTTCTTTCTCTGCCTGTTTCATTTTGGGTTTTTTTTTGGTGGAATGTGTGTGTCAGGAAACCTCTGACAAACATGATTTCCATACTTAAATTGAGCAATGAATTGAAACTGGCAAAGGAAAAGGGGAAGAGAATATATTCTATAGCTGTGTCTTTTAAATTGCTTTATCTATTGATAGTCTTGTCCCATGCTAAATGCAATTTCAACAATACAGAAAGCACAGACTGAAAAACTGAGCTCTAATTAAATCAGTAACGTTTCATTATTTCACATGAACAATGCAAGTCTACAGTGGTCTTTCCACAGAAAAATTAAATCAAGCTCACTGTGAAAGTCTGCTGTTTCAAATGTATTTCACATCCAGTGCTTGTAACAGGTTTCGGTTGCACAGAAGAGGACCATTAGCTGTGAGTAGCCCCCCAGAAACAGTGTTCCCACCTCCCCTTCTCATTGGCTCCCACCATGGAGCTCAGAAGCTTCTTGGGCTTTCCAACTGCAGTACCAGAATAACATCTCATGGAAACAAGAATGATTTTCCTGTAAGAGATGTAATTACAGTTTCTGCTAAGTTAACGAATGGGTCTCTTTGGATGTTTAGTCAAAGTAGAACATATTTAAACGCTGCTGGGTTGTTGTGAAATTAGGCTGCAGGCGTGTGTGCTCAGGGAGTGGGTACCGTACTCCAATTCTCTTTAATGACTGTACTGCTGGAGGGACTCGGTGCAAGGCAGGGGCTGGTGTGTCATCTGCAGACACATTTCCTCCTCTAATCTGTTTAGCTTACAGCATCCAAACCTATCATCAAGGAGATCCATCAGGGAGATCCATACCTCAAGCTCTGTGGTAGTTTGTGAAGACAAACTGTCCCATGAGCTGTGTGACCTGCAGGTGTCCCGCAGAAGTGTCAGACACCCTGCTGGCAGGTCAGAGAAGACCTTTCAGGAGCATGTCCCAGCTGCCTGGCGGGCACTGGTGGCCCAGCTGGTGCCAGGCTTTCAGGATGGGCCAGTCACACATGTATGGTGCTGGGGGTAGAGGGGTGTGCAACACCCAGCACCCTGCATGATTCTCCAGCTCTCACTTCAGTCAGGATCTCTTATGTCATGAACATCACGTTGCATACCGGATGACATAATCATCCTCATCTGATGCAGCCTCTCTGTGTGCTCTTACAATGTGGTTTTTTCATTACTGTTTTATATAATCCTAGAGTGAGGTGGAATAACATTTCCCATTTCTTCAGAGAATTTTCATTTCAGAACACATCCCACACATGGCATCCTACCACCTATATACTGTGGGGCCAGTACAGACATCTACACCTGCTGAGGCTGCATGGTGGCTGTGCTGAATAACCCCTCTGAGGAGCCCAGCAATGGCCGTGTAAAGGCTGATGCCTTTTCCACAACAGCTGTCAGCTTTGCAACCCGCCTGCCTTTCAACCTTGAAGGGGGAGATTTCTCCCAGTAAGCTGACACCATTTTTGACAGTGGCTTCGGAGATTTGTAGTAGCTGGCAAGGGAGGGGAGGGAGACCTTGCTTCAGGAGGGTTCTGCCGATCCTGCTGCAGGACACATTTGCTTTTAAACTCAATAAGAACAATTTGTGTTCTTCTGTACCTTTCATCTGAAAAACAGAACTGCCTATGCCCGTTGCTTTTAATCCTTTTTGCAAGTAGCGTGGTTATCAGTGTTGGTGATGAGGAAACAGATCTGTGGTAGTGAAGCAGGCTGGCCATGATGGTAGAGCTGCAACCTTGTGGCTGCCCTGCTTCTCACTCCACCATTAACGAAGCACACGCACGCAAATGCCAGGCAAGGGAGAAAACTACAGTGAAAACCAGAGAGCTACATTAAACTTCTGTGATCAGGTCCCAAAGTCACCGAAGCACACAGCCTTGCTAATCCACAATTTGCGATTCTGAAGAAAAAGTCAATGACAATGGCAAAGAAGGGGGAGTTCACAATTCACAAACCAATTTGTGTTGTTTCTGCAACACTGCAAAAGTGCGACTCATGAATACTCTAATGAAATTGCAGTGAGAGTTTTGGCACTGTTTCATCACCTCAGCTAGATGCGGGAGCAATCACACCATGGGTTTACATGCCTTTGGGAACTGCTGGGCGGGGAAGGAGGAGGGAAAAATAGACCTGCAATTTTTATAATTCAACAACAATTGCATTGCCTCTACCATAAAATAGCAATGATGACTGTGAATTGATAAGAAATGGCTTGCGGGTTATCCAAACGGCTTGCTGCTAAGACCACTTTCTATGCCGCTGCACTGGTACAAAGGTCTCCTCCCACAGAGAAGTCTGTGCCCACAGCTGCGTGGTGCTGCACTCCCATGTTGAGTCCTATACTAGAGCAAGCAAGAGAGAAATGCACACACAAGAGTGCAAAGAGAGCAGGACCATGGGATGGTCCAGTTCTGCTCCTCTTTCTCTTGGATAAGGGAGCAGCAAAACTGCAAGCGAGGCAAGGTTTGTATGCCATTTAGCTGGGGCAAGAGACAAGCAAACAGGCAGGGGTGAGGAATAAGATACAGTGGAGTGTTTTGGACATTGCCTCCTCAAAAAGTTTTTAGGTTAGACTTCTACTGTCCCAATTTGCGTGGGGCAGTACAAGATCTCTGGACTGGGAGAGATCTGGGAAATTGGCCACCATGCTTGTTGCAGGAAACAAAATATAGTGATAAACAAAAATTACTATTCTCACAGTCCAGTTTTGTGCATGGCGTGTCCCACAAGAGAAGCGCACACACACATGCACATTTTAGATCCTTTCAGAGGTGAAAACTGTGAGTTTCAGGAAAACAGTCCTCTTAATAAATGGTCTACATTGTACAACTTCTGCCCTGTTATTACTCAGCCCCTTTCAGATCCTGTGTGATGCATCCACAGACAAGTAGACAAAGATTAGGCTTCAGTATTTGTATGTGGATTCCACAATTAAATCCAGAAATAAACACTGCAGATACTTTAATATAGCTCTGACACGTCGCACCCACAAGTAATGTCTGTTTGGCAACTGAAGTAGTAATAGTCCTACGGTTGCACTTGGTAGGAGGAAGAGGAGTCTCAGAAGGAAGCACAGGTATATAAATAAGCCCACAGATAAGATCATCCTTGTTTGCTCCCATGAATAGTCCCACTGTGCTGAATCTTTCCTTGTGCTATTTCAGGTGAAATGGGAAATGCAAAAGTCTCACTTCCCACAGCAACCTTACGGAGTTTTATGCTAGCCTCTGCTCAGCTCCTCGTCTTGCTTCTTTATGGGCAGTCATAGACTCTCAGTGGAGTTGATCCCATAATTAGCTTAACTCTTTTATTTCTGTGGCATGCATGAGCCAGGTATGAAACACTTAGACTTTGGGCCACGTTTTAAAATCTTACTTCCTGCAGCTGTCACCGTGATTAGAGAGTGTGCAGAATGAGACGGTGCTGATTTAAATCAAAGGAGGATTTTGTCCCAGAAACTTCTGCTGTGACATTTTCAGAAGTGATGGATAGTTTAAAAGAAACTTCAGAAATGGGGAGGCACAGAACCCGTGGCCACTTGCAGAAATTTGCATCTAGTTTTTAAGGTTATCTATGCACTGATTTTTTCAAGGTTTTACACGTACAGCCTGGCGCTATAAAAACAAATGGCATTGCATCAAACGTGCTGATGTTGTATGGGAAGAGGGGAAAGATATTCTTCAAAACCAATATAGAAGAAGATACCAATGGGTGCAAAGGGGTGTAAGGTAGCATAATTCATTGTGAGAGTCATTTACCTCTTTGATACCTGGTAGGTATCTGGGACATCTAACAGTATCGCTCTTGCTGGTTTATTTACTAACCATTATAGTTATTCTTTTCATTACCTCCACAGTGTAATGGTTATTTTATGAAGACTCATTAAATTTAATGAGACACCACCAGATTTTATTGCCTCCTAATAAAATGGGTAGGGGGAGCTGTTTTCTTTCTGATTCATGCAGCTCCAGAGTACCTTAAATAGTCAGGTATTCAGCTGGGTTATGAGCAGGGCCCCTGACATTCTTTCTGGTGGCCTCCTTGGGGAATGCCAGCGATTAACAGCTATTCAAATAAAGATGCATACAGGGATATGCCTAGAAAGATAAAGGATCATTTTACAAACATGTCTATTTTATATACATTTTTATATATAAATTAGACCTAGGCATATTTTTTTCCCCATTGGAAGACACAGTTCTGTCAGACTTAGAATGATATTGCGGGAGTATCTAGTCAGGAGCTTGTCAGCCCCAGAGAGAAGACATTCTCCAAGATCCTCAGTGGGTGACCTGACAGAGTAAGGGTAGTTTCTCCTGGCAGAGAATCAGATTCATGACTGCTTGGCTTATTAATTTATTGCACAGTAGTCCATTACAGGCATTCATTTTATCTTTTGTTTTTTTAAAGTACGGGAGTTAGTGAGATTTTGGAATACCCTGTACTGTAAAAAAAAATGCTTCAAACCAAGAGAGAAACCAAGTAACAGTCTTCTAGAAGTACCTCCTCAGTACATGAGCAAGAAGATGATCCATAGAGCTCCTCTTCCAGAGTGCCATTGCCTTGCAAAACCAAATCACTAAAAAAATAAATACTGAAGTGAGCTTCTTGATAGCTAAGGCAACTGGGGAGGGAAAGTCCAGTGAAAGTGCAATCTGTAGCTTGTGTCTGAATCACCTGCACTATAGCGAAAGTAGAAAGTGGGGCAAGTGCTTGTTTGAAATAGTCTTGATGGAAGTGTTGAGGAAAGAAGGTGGCTGGCCCGGTCAGGAGCTAACCCTGCTCTGCAAGGGGTCTTCATACAGACAGTTGCAGGCTGCATGGGCACTCTCAAGGTGAGATCCAACAGGTGGTTGTGGGAAGAGAGCACAAGGAAACAGTGATGTAGTATGCAGTGATAGCAGGAGGCCAGCAGCTTGTGCTGAGAATAATACTGTTTTAATAAAGCAGTACATTTAAAAACACAGCGCAAAACCCAAAAATGCTACAAGAGCAACTCTCTCTCCTATTGATGTTTTATTCTGTGGTCGGGAAGCTGTGAGCATCTGAAATCACTCTATCAAGACAAATGTAAAAAGATAAATAGCTTTGAACTTGGTGATTGTGTTGTAACTTCAGTAGCAGGACAATCGAATTTTGGAAACGAAGGCTCTCTGAAAAATGTGTGGTGATGCAGACTCACTGACTTCCAAGTGAACAGCCCAAGCAAATTAAACTCTTCCATATAAAACTGGTTGAATTATTCATTATAAATAAATTATCCAATAAATGTAGCCCTTTTGTGGATCATACATAGCCAACAACCCAATTCTGACTTCAGTAGATGTCTTTGATACCCAGAAGTATGTGAAGAAGGGGCTGTTTTCAGGCTGTTCCTTTTGCAGGTGCCTCACTAGGTATTATTGTGCCATTCATGCTGCCAGCTGTTAAGCTGAAAATGAAATTAGTGTCCAGGTGCTGTGAACCACAAATTCACATTTCCCGTTGTTGTGTCTGGCACATCAGCTTCACTTGTTCACTTCTTTCCCTCCAGTGACTTGCTTGGTGCGCCAACACCTTGCTGTGTCTCCATATCTCTCAGCTCTGGGATGGCTCACCTTTCCTGGTGACTCCAGTCACACTCCCGCAACAAGTCAGAGGGGGAGATTGAGAGCATGTCCAACCCTGGCGGTCTTGAGCAATTGTTCTGGCAGACTGATAGTACTGGGAATGTAAGTCAGACCATTATCCCTGTGTGTCAGTGATTCATCTGATACCCATAGTCTAATAATCAATATGAACCCTTATTTCTAGCCTGATGTAATGGCACAATTTTAAATGTTGAACTGATTAGGAAATTTCATTACAAAACAAATTTTTGCTGGAAAAAGATCTGTCAAGCCACATCTTTCCCCTAGAAACTGTAATTTTGATTAAGTTCTCCCCTAGTAAGATTCTCTGAAGGAGATTGGAATTACACATCCAATTCAGGAAAAGGTGAGGGATAAGAGTCGTGTTCAGCTAGAGGCCCAGCAGCGAGGGTATTTACCTAAAAGAAGAGACATCTGGCTTCTCTGCTCAGCTCTGATGTAGTTACTGACTCAAAGCTGAACAGCTCCATCCAGAGAGAAGTCCACACCAGAGCAACAGCAGCCCTGCAGCAGGGGGTTTGCTTGGGAGGAAGGAGACACAGGTAGAGGTCCTTACTTTTCCTCAGAAGGGATAATCAGGTTTGAACCAGGGTCTCTCTTTTCCATGGTCTCTTCTATCCAGATTTTTTTCGTAGGTAAACTCCTAAAAAAGAATTTGGATTTGCCCTGACGCAAAGTGTTATGAAAGCTCAGTAACGCTTTCCAGATCGCAAATTACTTTCCGATGTGGTTCAGCGCTCCTAAGTGCAATACTGTGATACTTTTCAAATGAGGCTTGTAGGCTCTGTCAGCTGATACCTGAATATCATTCCCGGGTAACTGCCTCACAGTCCACGAGTTCTGGTGTCTCTCATGATCACGCCTCCACCATGCACATTTGCACATCGAGGCCGGTGTTCCTCAAAGCGCAGCAGAGTAGCCCCAGGGTCTTTGTGACAGCACAGGGAAAAGAGTAACAGGAGATCTGCATGCCGAAGCTTACAAGTGAAAAAAGAATTAAAATGGCTGAGGCGCTGCATTTATGCCTTACCGATGTAAAGCCAGAAGAGCTCCTGTAACTCAATTTGTGGAACTGACAGCAAGATTTCTTCCCTGATATATACCCTATATCCTTATCATAAAGGGAGCAGTGAAGAGGTGTATAAAAAAAACTGTCTGTCCTCATTAAAGTTGAGTGTAGTCTATTCTTGCTTTAATGCAGTGATCTAATTAACCTTTAGCCAGAATTAAAATGACCTTGAATTGGCCTGGTGACCTCCAATGCTTAATGTTGTTAACTTTAAACAAGCTTTTTGGGGTGATCAGGAGCAGCATCTGTTAAAACGGGCAAAAGGTTGAATCCATTTATTTAAATACACCTACTGCATACATTGCTGGTGGACGTGCTGCCCGTCTTTTTAGAGGGGGTAGCTTTGAAGACAAAGGGCAGCCTATCTGTGAGAAACCCCGTGAGGGGGATGAATAACTGCTCCGAAGATGTGTTTTTACCATCTCGTTGTACTTTCTCATCAAAACCTCTTCGGGTTTTCATTTTAAGTTCTGCTACATGCAGAATATCTCAGTGTAGGAAATCATGCCGCCCGGTGGGCTCCGTGCCGAGTGTTGCTGTGTCCGGAGGACTGCGCGAGGCCGGTCGCTGCTTCCACGGCCCTCCCACCCATGGAAGCAACAGCGTCGCGTTTCAGGCTGAGCTCCGTGTTCCGCTGGGCTCCGGGAAACGCGCTCGTGTGTAAAAAGCAGCCGGCGCCCAGCTGAGTTCCTGGATCGCCAGGTCACTGGTGGAAACTACTTAAAAAACACGCTGTCAGGGCAAAGAATTTCGAAGGCAACATGTAAGAACTTAGAGCATTCTGTTCGGACAGATATTACGGCGCTGGGATGTCCTGCGCAGAAGTCGTTTTCGCTCCGAAGGCCCGCACTCGCTCGGCCCCCGGCCCTGCGCTCACAAGCCCTCGGGGCGCGGCGGGTCGGGTCGGGCCGGGGGGG
>Ga0065711_1007578_pt1 | contig 16398 bp, 6 predicted proteins | sample Hoacrofraction12_FD_59098 | JGI IMG/M metagenome (GOLD analysis project Ga0065711, IMG submission 59098) | Hoatzin crop microbial communities from Cojedes, Venezuela - Epithelial fraction 12 v2 (version 2) | ecosystem: Host-associated > Birds > Digestive system > Esophagus > Crop | place...
GGTCCCCTCGCAGCCTTCTCTTCTTCAGGCTGAACAAGCCCAGTTCCCTCAGCCTCTCCTCGTAGGAGAGATGCTCCAGTCCCCTCATCATCCTTGTAGCCCTCCGCTGGACTCTCTCCAGTAGCTCCTCACCTTTCTTGAACTGGGTAGCCCAGAACTGGACACAGTACTCCAGATGAGGCCTCACTAGGGCAGTGTAGAAGGGAAGGAGAACCTCCCTCGACCTGCTGGCCACACTCCTCCTAATGCACCCCAGGATCCCATTGGCCTTCTTGGCAACAAGGGCACGCTGCTGGCTCACGGTTAACCTGTCACCCACCAGCACTCCCAGGTCCCTCTCCACAGAGCTGCTCTCCAGCAGGCCCGCTCCAAGCCTGTACTGGTGCATGGGGTTGTTCCTCCCCAGGTGCAGGACCCTGCACTTGCCCTTGTTGAATTTCATCAGGTTCCTCTGCGCCCAACTCTCCAGCCTGTTTAATTATCCCAGGCACTATTCCCAGCAGTAGATTGTCACTGACTTCTCAGAAATCTTTTCCCAGCAAGAGAGTATCTAAAAAGTTATCTTCATTTTCTCAGCTTTACTGACAATTCTCCATGCTACATAGCAGGTTAGTTCTTGCTTTCAGCATGGAGATGACTGTCTAGCATCTCAAATCCTGCTTTTCCTCTAGTCTGAATCCTTCCACATCACATCCAACACTTCCTGCCATTTCACACACACACTAATCAAAATCTCTTCCTTGCTGCAGATCTTGTTAAACTGATTGCTGCCACTGCACCTTACAGAGTCCATGCTGGGTAGTAGTATTAAAAGGCTTCAGACTTCTGAAATTAAAACTAGCTCTTTTTTAATAGAGAGCTACTTAACAGAAATGCCACAACCACAGGCATCTCTGCATGTACCCTCCACACATGTCTTGGTGTTTTCCATAAATCAGACATCCTTCTACACGCTATGCTTCCACCTCTAATCTCCCTGCCAGTTGCTGCACAGGGCACACTCAGACAGTGCCAAGTCATCTCTCTAAATGCTGCTAGGGAAAACAGGGCAAGGGATCTAGTGCCATACAGCACTCACTGTAGCACAATGCCTTTTTATAATGCTGGAGGTTAGAAGACATGCATCTGGTGGGAGAGGTGGATTTTAAGGCGGGATGTAGGCAAGGACTGCACCAAAGGTGGTACAAAACAGTGGGAGGCTTTCCATTGACTTTCAATCCAGTTTGGATGACAGCATTTTGGACTAAAGTCCCAGAAGTTGCACAGGGCAATGTGAAAAATCAGCCAAGATAACCTCGTAAGCAGGAAAGGGCCAGGAGGGCAGCCCCACGCTGCAGAAAGGAGCAGAGCTTTCCACCACCTTGGGGGTAAAGAGCAGCAACTTCATGGGGACAGCAGAAGGGAAGCAAAGACATTGGCAAGGAAACAGTTCTGGCATGCCACTGCAGGAGAGAGTTCAGCTATTCAAGATCAATTTAGCTGTTACACCAGAGGTCCCCAGTGACTATGGAAGCTTTGCCATGAGCCACATGATTATTTATTTCTCTTCTAAAAAGAACTGTTTCTATGAAAAATTGCAATAAAACATGTTATGCTGGAAATTGTCTGTGGCCAGAAAAGCTATTAAAAACCACTAACAAGCTTCTTCAGCTTATTCACGTCCTACTCCAGATACTAAGAAAGTTAGGATTAAATCCAAGGGACTTTCCTAACTTCAGTTATTAGAAGCAGAGCAGTAGCTCTGTCAAGCAGGTCCTGGGTTCTTGCAGCCACGACTTTTCCCCTGAATCAGTTGGAGGCTGCTTTGCTTGGCATCAAGCACACATGAAGCACAGTCCAGTGGGTGTACAGTTGTGTATACACCACCAGTGTATTTGCATAATGTTTCAAATTCCTAACCTGATGCTTGCAAAATGATAATCACTGTCACAACATATTTATATAAATAGCACTCGCTTTTCATAAGATAAACTTGCACAAAGGTTTTCCTTCTTTCTTTTTTTTTTTGTTTCTGCAGCATAAGCTTTGTGATACTACCTTACAAGCTTTTCTTGCCATGTTCTCCAGTAAACAGTGCTCCTCTAAACCCCACACTTTGGCAGCTATCGGCGACTACCTTCACCCCCACTTCCAGTTCCCACATTACGGCGTAGGACTGGCCTCCCTTCTGAGAACAGCTTTTCCTCCTGAACAGTCCATTCGCAGCGATACAGTTATTAAATCCCTCCAGTGTCCCCAGCGTGTTTCTTGCACACGCAGAATACTAGTACCATTGTGGTCCTGAGAAAGGTGACAATTCTGACTCTCACTTCATCATCATTCTTTAAAATACTTGGTCATGACAAGAAACATTACAGATGTATCCGCACAGCTTTGCCTTAGAACATTAGTTTTAAATAATTCACCCTAAGTTATCTGCAGGGCTAAATTGCAAGACTCAAGTGAAATAAAACTCCAAATGCCCAAATTCTGACATCTGGATTTTCAATACAAAATAAAGGCTTTATTTTCAGTGGTGTGGGTACTTTCTTGTAGACAATATGAACTTCATTTCGTCATATGGTTTGAAGCTTCATTTTCTGGAGGTGCAAATGTATAAGCAAGGTCGTGAAAAAAACCAAGCAGGGTTGTTCTTGGAAGAGGAAGAAAGCACACAATTTAGAAGAAGGTGCCTACACACCTGAATTCGGAAAAGTTGTTACTACGTCAAAACCTGCCAGAATAGCCCACATCAAGTCACTGTTCCATTCACAAGCAAAGAGAACAAATCTCCTTCAGTGATTCAGGGCAATGAGGTATTGGAGAGGTTGAGACTTAATCCTTCACCAGCTGTCTCTACAATTTATGGATGCCCTTGCCTGAAGGTTTGATGATAAAGTACATTGATATCTGCAGAACATCCATGGTAAAATAAATCATACTGTTGTAGTAGTAGTAAGGACACTACTTCTAGCTTTTTACAAGACCTTTATACATGCACGCACCCTCCTTAAATGTTATGCTCCAAGTACACTGCTGAGGTAACCTCAGGAAATATAGGATTACATATGCACTGCTTCCTTACAGCATCCATCAAAGGTTTTCATTAACAGGAGATCCTGTTTGTCCGAAGCACTTAGCAAAGAGAGTTAAAAATACACTTTAAAGTGTTATGCAGACTTCAGCAAGAGAAAGTGCTAAACTGCAGCTCATTCAGAGGATTTCTTGGAAATAAAGTTTCAGGAAAACTAGGCTACCTTTATGAAACCAGTAGGTTATGAAACTGTTCCTACAGCGAAACAGTCACAGGGTTAGCTTCAGTCTACCTGAACCGATGTAGGATTAGACTCACTGTAGGCCAACAGTACTTATCTATAGTAATATACCTAATATGACAGTGCACAGTTCCACCGCTTTGTACTACCTAGAGCTGTCCCTCCCCAGAGATACAGCTTGGCTTTACTCCAGGGTAGGGCACACTCTGGCTTGTGATCAATGAAAAGTAACACGTTTTAGTCTTAAACACAAGCCTGAGCAAGGGGTGCTGAGGAATCTGCAGCTTCCCAGGAACAGCCTTGGGAAGAACTTTGATTAGGAATCATTTACAAGTCTCAATTCCTCTACTCTTTCCTCCTTCCTCCAGGGATAATGACTTACAGAAGCATCAGCAGCAAATTCTGACATTTCCCAGTCCTGGTTAGCAAGACTGATAGGGGAATCACAGTTTTTCCCTCCTTCCTAGCTTGCAACCATCTACACATGCATGGGGAGAGGGTGGATGAAACCTTAAGAAGTCCATCCCTCCTTCACACTGCTGCATGGCCCATGACATACTCTCGGGTCTCCCCATTTTTTCTTCCAATTTTTTTTCCAATAAGGTTCATACCCAGCTACTGCTGCTAATTTATAGGTGGGATGCTGTTGCTAATTACTGACTTCTCATAAAGATTGTAGGTTCCTCAGGGACAGCTTAGGCATGATGTAGATCCTACAGAAACATGGGTTTAACCATTTAGGCTCCTATAGCCCACTAGAACTGTCTATATTTTGTTCAGGCCAGCTCTTCTGGCACCTACCTAAGGCCTGCTGCTCTTGTTCTGGATCAGCACCATTATGGCAAGCCAACCAGCAGCTTGGCACTTATCTCCCAGCTAAGCTCATGTGACATTCACAAACTGGACAGTCTTATATCCAAATTCTTTGCAAGACCATATACATAGACCATGTTCAGGCCACAGCACATGGGCAACTTCATTCAAAAAGTCTGCCAGAGGAGTTGGAAATACTTGTATCTGCCTTTCCAATAACATCCTGCTAACCAAAGCACTTCAGAAGAGGCACAGCCTGAGATGAAGGCACTCCGTCCTCTTGCTAAAGCAACACTACCGAGCAGTCAAAAATGGAAAGTTCCATATGAAACCATTAGGTTGTCTAGAAAGAAGGATTATGTTTCTAGAGCCTAACGAAGAGGGCATATACCCGGAGGAAGACTTTTTCACGTTCTGGGATTTCTCACACAGGAAGATCTTTCTGCATTTTACATTCCAGAAAATACTTACATCACATGAAGACTAAGAATGGGGGTCACACCACATGCAACTGGAAATGCAAATTACAAAGTATTCTTATATTTGGCTTACTGCCTCATCATCAAAGCTATCAGTAGTCCCTAAGAGAGATAACAAGCAAGCAAATAAAATTTGGGTTTGGTTGCAAGTGTAGGTCTCTCCTTGGCCCTGTTAAGTCTCCTTTGTATCTGTCTAATGATGTAAAATTGCCTTAAAATCAGTGTAAAGTGACTCATTAAAGATTCTCGTAGGAAACAGAATCATACACTTTTACGCATAGGATTTGTTGAACTACTGCAAAGATGTAAGTTAATTAGCAGAGCAAAGACATTTGAAAAACTGTGAATTATTTATATTGTAACCCTCATCCCACAGGCAGAAAACTTTGATAATTTACTTCTCCAAAAGTTATTGCCTTTTTTCGCTATTCTTTTTTTTTTAACATGCTCCTGAAATTACAATCCAGAACTCTCTCCTCCGCAAGTTTTCAGCATTTGCAATGCTCTCAGCTGTACACACTTCCAGTTATTAACCTTCCCTCTACTCATGCTGGCCTTGCAGGGAGGTTATCTGATAATGTGAGGAAGTGTCATTCGAAATTATTCTAAAGCAGAGCACAGCTACACACTCCAACCTATTATTGGAAGCTAACACTAAGGGCAGCTATACCTTTCAAAATGATACAATATTTTTTACTATTTAAAAAACAGGCCCATCATACGAAACAGCTGCCATGTTTATTTAGATAAGTGCTCCTCCACTCTTATAAGTGGAGGCTGATGACAGATGTGTTTTTAAGGCAAAAATATTAACTCTAGAAATGTCAGCATCTGCTTCTTTTCAGCCTAGACTTACAGATTCACACATCATTTTTCATCCACAAGGAGAGTTTCTTTTTTTCTTACAGAGAATCTAAAAACATGGGTGTAAATTACTGAGCCCGGGGCCTGACAGTTTTATTAGCACGTCACTGGTGCTACACATGTTAGGTCTGATTAGACATAGAGAGCGGCTGGTTTCCATGGCCCACTCCTCATGGGACGAGGAATGCTTGCAGTTCTCCAACTGAAATTTTCTACCTGACTGTTCCATTTCTGTGAATCGGTATTTGATAAAATTACAAGATGCCATACAGAAGCGCTGTATGTAGTTCCTGGGGTTACTGCACATAGAGAGATAAAAAGAACCATAAAGCAAAATTTTCTGCTGAATTCAAGGAAGAGTCCAGCCTCCTGGCTCACACAGCTACCATGCTATAATTCATTTTCATGTATTCAGTACAGTAATTGTTGTTCTTTTAATCAGGTACTTAGTACTGTTAGTAGACATAGCAGATGAAGCCCTATACCTTACTTACTACATACATGCAAAGAACACCTGCTGCATCTTTACCATACATCACAGAGGAGCTCTGCAGTACTCACATTGCCTCCCAGAGAAATGCATGCCAAAGTACCCCATCATTCAAGGATAATTATGTAGCATCAAACCACGAACAGGTGTATGAATAAACAGAGATTAGAAGGTGGCTGCTAATCATCAGCAATTCAAGACAAACCACCTTCCAATTAGCAACCAGTCAGAGTAAATCAGAGCTGTAAGAATGGACCCCACTATCTAAGAAGTCCCTCTGGGCAAAATCCACGTAAGGGTCACTAGTCTGTGCCACCTGAGACCCAGTGACTATCCAAGACTTTTCCATACCACTGGCAGACATGATAAAGGATTTACCACTGAAGACCCATACCCTCCTGGCACAACAGCCAGCCCCAGGTGCACTACTCACTGGCACAAAAATGCCCGTGTTGAATAACCAAAAGCTGTCCTACCCCAAATGGTAGCTGTTCTCCACAGCCAGCTATCTTCGCTTCACACTATGCTCAGGTTGTTACCCTAGACATTTTAGTGACAGTAAGACCTCTTCAGCATGGTTGCACAGAAAGGTGCTGACTAATCTTATTCCAACATTCTGAACTGGCCCGAGAGAAGACATCGCTCCTGGCTTGCCTGCAGGTCACGCTGACCTCTCAGCATGGCATTGTACCTAGGTAATACACCCCAGAAAAGGCAGACCATGAGCTGAGAACCTGAAGCTGCCCACATCCATTACAAGTGCTTGTATGAAGCGCTATCGCTAAATGACTTAACAACACTTTCCCAGTTTCTCCTGGTGTGGGGCAGTGCAGATCTTCCCCTGTAACAGTAACACATTTACATAGGTACAAACAATGCACTTTGAGCTTGAAGCATAAACAAAAGAGCCAAAAGACCAAGTTCTTGCCTGAGCACCTTCATGATCTAAATGGATAACACAAAGCCAGGGAACAAATGGGAAGCAGCTTAACACAACTGCAACTGTGACTGTCCTGCAAGCTTTGTGATTTCTTTGTTTGCTTACATGCTTTCTGCAGTTAATCCTGACTTTGCTCCTCGGCAAAAACATATTTTTACAGATGGGGCTAAAAATAGTAATGGATTATAGAAACAGAGGACTGAAGAAGGTAAGTGTTGCCAAGTGAGTCTGCATGAGGTCTCCGCAATTCTGTGTCCAAGTTAAATTGATATTAGAGTAGCCATTGCTAAGGGCTTTCTATTTTTCTCTTTTCTGTATGTGATAAGCACTTCTATTATTTGCTATACTTAATATTCCTTAACTCTTAATTTTCAGGATCAATCAAGCATTTAATTTAAAAAAAAAATATTTTGACTGACATTAAACTGGTATTTTTTCAATAACACCAGAGGAGTCTGACTGGCAACTCCATTTTGTTTATAGTTCAAAGACTCTACAGGGACTTTATTTCCAAAATTATTTCATTATTTCTTTACAAGAAAATGTTCTTTCTCTCATGCGTTTTCACATTGCCGAAAAAGATAGGTTATAATTTTTTGCAAGTGTAAGCATAACTCTGTCAAATCCTGCACACTTTTAAGTACTAGTTAGGATTTGAAAAACTTAATATTTTGAAGAGATTAGATCAAAAGGTTGTTTTCGACTCTGAGACTTCCATTTCTCCCAAGGCCTCGGTAAAAATCCTGCAATAAGGTTGTCCAGATGGTAATCTGCAAGTGCAAACTGTCTTCCCCAGCACTAATTAGGACTTATGCAAAGGGAAAACTAAACCAAATCTACTTAGAAGTCTACTTTGCCTTTCAAGAAAGTAAAGTCTAAGCAGACATTTTCAGTGGTTAAGGGTGGCCACCAAATTCCATGTGCCAGGCATTGTCCAGGTGGCATTAGCAAGAGAGGTGTCATACAGCTCTTGTTCTGGCACAGGCATGACACTGTTTCTTCCTCAGATACAAATCAAACAGAAGCTATAAAATAAGGATGAAAAGAAAATAGAAGCTGTAAAATAAGGATGAAAAGAAATTCCTACTGGGACCATCCCTCTTCCCACGACATTTAAGAAAGTGCATGTACCAGAAGCAAGACGATTGTCTTTTAAGCAAAGACACAGAAGAAAATGCACCACGCTCTAGATAACAACACTACACTGTGTGTGTGTGTGTGTGTGAGGTATCCCCCCTCAACTCAGTTCTGTTTTAAACGATCTGGAGTAACCAAACTAAGTGCAAAGGAAAAAGGATTATTTTGCAATTTCATCCTCCTCCCAAATGTGAAACACTTGCTTAGGAAGGGTTCCTCTTCAAAGCTAAATGAAATCTTCTCTGTATTATCCCTTCCATCCACAGCCCTCTCAAACCTTCTTAATTAATTTTACTGCTGGTTTCAGAGACTTCTCCAAGTTGGCTCAAATCCCTTTAGATCGCATATCGGCATTAGCAACAGAAGATATATTACTACTCTCTCTTTTTCTTTTTCTCCCCCTCTTTCTAAGAGAAAACAAGGAAGGATGATCAGTCACGTTATCACTCTAGAGCATGAGGCAACTACTGTATCTGAAACAAACTCTGGACTCCTCATGTGTGATTTTTATATACACAACTAACTTGATAGATGCTATGTTTGGTTTTTCTTTTTTTCCCCGTAGCTGCTCTTTTTTTTCTTTTTTCTGGCAAATCCTGAAGGAATCATTCTATTCCGTAATAATCTCATTAAGTCAAGACAGGTCTGAACTATGTTTGTTTTTTTCTTCCTTCTTTCCAGTTTCACTGCAAAGCTCAAAAAAAAATTAACTCTGATTTTCAAAAGCACCACAACTGTTACGTAGATACAATGGACTCTGTGTAAGCGGACCATGGACAGGATATTTCCTAATGCAAGGATTTCTCAAGAACGGTCCAGGAGCTTTCCAGAGTAGTAAGGAAAGGTTTTATGGCCAAATTCACACACAACATAAGGTAACGCCACTTTAGGAAAGGCAATTTGAACACAGTGAAACAGCAGCTCCTTATATCAAAGCTGAATTTGACAGAAGTTATTTTAATGGATTCTTTTTTTCTGAAGTAATTATTCACTCTTTGTTTCTAAAAGAGTGAAAGAGAGGGAAAAAATCTGTACAGATGTCAGACACTCATAAAGAGGTATTCTTCTATTTTGGTGTAAATTCTTTACACATTGCACCATGCATTTGTCCCATTTACAAATTCATTAAAGGAGAGAAGAAAAAGCACTTTTTTTTCCCCAGAGTGAAACTTATTAATTGCAAGCAGGGTTTCAGAGTGGTATTAAAGTGGCGTATAATGGAACAGAAATCCAGTATTTGCAGCTATTTTTAAATGCAGCAAAACAAGAAAAAACTTTAGCGTGCAGTAAATGTTGTCAAAAATTACTAGAGCCCCTCACCATCAAAAATCAGAAGAACCAAGAGCACCATAAAATCAACAGTTAACATATTTTTAAAGCAACATTTCACCTGTGACATTTCAAAGGAAAACCAGCAATTCCTCCCTTTTCTTGCTCCCACTAGTAATGGTCAAAAAGAAACCTGCAACTTCCACTTCTCCAACTTTATAATCCACTACGACTGTTTAAAAAATAATTCTTTTATATGGAGCATTTCATCAGATGGAATTGAAATCAATAGAATGGAAAGGACTGAAAACTCGAGTAAACTCTTTTCTAAATAATGCTTATTTGGACTGGAAATTTTGAAATGAAAAGAGTTGAATTGAGGCAGGCTGTTGGGAATTTGTTACTGAACAACCTGTGTGGCATTTCCTTGTTAGGAACCTCCGGCACTGGCAAAAATTCCCCTCCAATTTATCCTTGCTGCTTTTCTCTTAGTTGAAAAGAGAGTTTCTAAGCAAGTCTTTCCTTTCTCTGATCCCTCTTGGAAATCCAAAGGCTATAAAGGCCCTCACCACTGCAGATCCGGAAGGAGAAATTTTGGCTCCCATGCACAGTCCTGAGACCGCAGCTCGGGCACAACACAATGAAGCACGGGCGCAACACAATGCTCACACAGGTCACATCTGCTGGTAAACAGCAACCACCCGAGCAGGAACACAGGGCACTCCATGGATGCTTCTAACCTGAGGTTCATCAAGATGGCATGATTCTGACACCAACTACAATGCCATGATTCCCTCCTTTTCCCTCTTTCAGTATCTCAGCCTTTTCTCTCCCCCTCCCCATTTTTGAGGACTTGTGTTTTTCACAGAAATATTTGTCTTCTGTAAATTGCCATTTTTACCTCATGTCACAGATCTGATCCCCATGCTTGGCTTGGCTTTTCCCACACACAATTGCACTACAGACCCTACGAACCTGTTCACCCAGCAGTGAGCCCAAGTGACCTGGGGCAGCAGGGGTCTCACCGGTGGGATCCTGGGGAGCTTTCCTCAGCAAAAGGACAGCTGGGAACTCAGCCGCCTGCAGCTCTGTGAGCCAGCACCAGCCAAGTCCTCCCACCATGATGCAACACCAGAACTCTGTTTTCTTTCACTCAGCTGCCTGTTCCCCAGGAGCTGAATTAGGCAAGATGGCTAGACAGCTTCACGGAGGTGGCTGAAATCTGTAGGTTTAATTAGAAAAATGCTTTCCCTGTACACAGGAGATTTCTGCTGGGAACATCCAAACACTTACAGCAATGAACTAGAATCTGGTAACCTTCTGCCCAATCTTTTCCAGGAGGCAGCGACCCACTCCACTCGGCGGGAGGCTGAGCACAGGTGAGTTTGGATCACGCATCACTCAGGTGGAGTACTCAGTGTCAAACACTGCAAGCAAAACCAGCCCCTCCAAGGCCTCATCACTACAGCGAGGTCCTCCACACCCAGCGCTGGGCCAGCTTAGGCTTTCAAAACCAGGTTTGCTTTGAGTTTTGGAAGTAAGAAGCAAACAAGAACTTTACTCTTACAGAGGGGCCTAGGAAACAGGGAATAAGTTAGTGAAGCCCTGAGTGAGATTCATTACCTGAACAAGGCCTCCGGCAATTCAAAAATGTACGGACAATAAAGATGGTTTAGAACAACGTTTACTTCATTTGTGACCAACACAAGAGAAGGGGTAAGCATGAACAAGGGTGGCAGTTGTAACTCTAAGATCACCAGCTGATGGTTGCCTTCCAGATCTCAGCGTTGCCAACTGGAGGCTATCCCATACTCAGCAGTTTGCCAAGGAGAGGGTTGCATGAGCTTCAGGCAAAGGCAGTGAGATTATCTCAAGCCACCTAGACCAGCTGCTTGAGCTTATGCAGCTGACTTTGCCTGAAGCCCATTTAGCAAGTGCTTCCTGGCTGCCTTCCACTGGCAGAGCTCAGGAGACAGGAACATATGCAAGATGGGAATATCAAACATCTGGGGATGGTAACATCTTAACCAGCACAGCTGCCAGCAAAGTGAACACCTGTCTGTTGCCCAGGTCTCCTTTCACAAAGGAAAATGCTCTCTCCCACAGATTCATCTGTGGACAATACAAGTATCTGCTCCCTCAACAAGAAAATACCTAGTTCGTGGTTAAGTTTGTCTACAGCGAAAACTAGCTTACGCAATGGTCTGTGTTGCCACGGCTAGATGGCTTTGGATATCAAAGCTAACTTGAGTATACTGCAGCGTCCAGCATACCTAACTTTTTTATTGCAAGTTTTAGTGTAAATGAGCCACAGAAAAACTGAGAGGAAACAGCACTGAGGAGAATATTCTCTATGACTTTTTAGCATGACCAGTACTACATATACGTTGGATAACAACAACGCGATTCCCTCAGACAACTTTCTTTCCTAAAGAACACGACACGTGGTTTGCTTCTTAATGTTTAAACTTCTTTCCGCCCAGTAATTAAATAAGCTGTCAAGCAGCTGTCCCATACGCAGGCAAAGCCTTTGTTTATGAATCGTCTGGGGCCCACTTTCAAGCACCACTGAGGAGCTGGCAAGCCTATTAGACCCAGCTAACAGCGTCATGTACACCCCATCAGCACTGACCCATGCATCATACAGAAGGAAATGCTACCACAGTTGAAGGATGTCTGTTAAGACTCGGAGAACTCCAGATTTAGGAAATTCAGAGACCCAGAACAGATCTTCAGCCTCCTGCCAGTCCCGCCCGAGAATGCAAACTGCATTACTGCATTGCTACAGCAAGAGCAGTGTCAGGCGGGAGGGAAACGCTTACCACCCAGTGTTTATCAGGAATCTTTCTGGTCTGGAAATATGCTGTTCTCATGCCTCCCAGGCACTGCTGGCTTCACCCAGCATGAAATCACCACTAATGCTGCCTGTCTCTCATAGTAGTTTATTTCACTCCAAGGTGCAATCAATTCTGATTTTACTCCAACTCGCACATTCCTACTGGGGATGTTTTCAGGCTCTCCTATTCTCATGACATCAACAAGAGACTGTCTTGCTCTTATTAGCCAAGAAAGTTTTCAAAGAACTGTGTCTAGAGAAGGAATTCCTGCCTGAGAACACTTCTCTGTCTGGCTGCTTCACTACTGCTTTTATCAAATCCTTCTCAGCTTCTCAAGCAAAAGCACTTCTGCCTGTTCGCCTCCTGCCTGTCCTGCCTCCCCTCCAGCTCAGTATGGCATAGCTTGGAGCATCTCTCCATTCCCTTTCCTGTGTTGCAAATTACACAGAAATGATGTGCTTTCTACCAATGGAGAAAGATAAACATATTTGTGCTCTTGTTTTCCATGCTTGGCTAAATACACCTCTGCTACTGCTCCTGACTATCTGTATTGCAGGAGGAGCAGCAGGGAAAAAAGTAACCATTCTTCTACCAAATTCCTCAGTATAATGCTTCGTTCTTCTGATACATTTCCTGTGTTTTGAGAATTCTCTGTGTTTTAGGGGAAGGTAAATAAATCCTGCAATTCACAGGAGTGTTCTATTTTTGACAGTTCTCAAGGATATCAGATTAATGGACAATGTTCAGTACCACAAAAATACCATGCAAGAAAAGCGAAAAGCCACGCTCCCTGGGAAAATGTGTAGAGATTAAGTGTTCCAGCATGAACTGTATTTCGCTGCTCTCCTGCTGGCTCGTTGCCTGCCTTCATGTGGGGAGAAAGAATAAGGTGTGAAGCCAGATCAGGCTTCCTCTTCTGTCTCCAACAGGACAAGCCACAATGAAGGAAAGAGAGAGCACTGTGAATAAGGCCTTCATACAGATGCTTTTCAAGAAAGCAGGATGGTCCCAGTGGAAGGTGAGCTCATACTTAAGCTTGGTTGGCCACATGCCCATTTTCTCCAGAGAAGGTGTTACCAGTCCAGGGATATAGCTGTAGTTGAAGTCACATGGACCTTTCTCTACTTCCTAAAATTCTTCTTCATTAGGGCTATCACTAAAGTAACACGAAAACATTTATCTCATTTTTAACAGCTACAAATACTGTGTTCCACAGTTAAACTCAAGAAAATTCAGATACAATTTTTAATCCTGTTCCTCTTGTGACTGGCGCATCTGCTAGGACGTTTCCTTCAGCATGAGGCAACGGTCTGCTCACAGGATGCAAACGCCCAGAACTGGTCATGTTCGTCCAGTTTTCATTTGTAGCCATTTAACGCTAGCCCAACATCTGTACGTCACATTCTCTCCTTAAAACCACAAGTGCTTTTCAAAGCCTGCCATATGCCAGAGTTTTCTCAGTTATTGCTAGTCACTGGAAGACATATCTTCCTGTCCTAGTTTTTAGAATGTCATCTCTGTAAGTGACCCAAGAAGATGCTGCGGAGACCAGCATTGCCGTGCTCGGTCTACACTGCAGTAGCTCATTGGAGAGCTGGCACTTGCTGAGAGCATCCCATTATCCTAGTTAAAGTATCACCCACTGTACAGTAAACACGTGCCACATCACTCAGAACCAGCCTTATCAGCAAGAGGAAACAAAAGTTAAGAGGGTATGTTTACTTAAAAGCACAGACTAGCAGCAGTGGAGTAAAGATACAAAAAAATAACTCACATGCTTGATTAAGCTTTTAGTAAATAACAAATGATCCTACTCAACTGTCCCAACAGCTTAGGCACCTTCCATTTCTCCCAAATTAAGCCAGTCTCCCTCTGCATCCTGGAGGCAAACTCTCTAGCTTCTGCTGCCTTAGGCAGCACTGGCCTCCACCTCTCCGCCTTCCACTGTGCCCTCTCAGAGAAGCGGGAAGGCCTAGAGCAAAACCCATGACACTTCTTCTAACTACATCCAAAGGTAAAATGCCTTTGATCCTCTGACTTCTTGTTAACTGCGTGATGGGGCTCCACATAACACTGCAGGGATGAAGTCAATCTGGCCTAGCCAAGGTTCTATAGTTGTCATTGCTACTATACTTTTTAATTAGCATATTCCTGGCCTCAGTATCTCTTACAGTCATCTGAAGAAATTGTGGTAAAACTATATATTGTATAAGGAGGAATATTAAATTACCACCTCCTTATAGCAACTGCTGGAGACAAGCCACTTGCCCAGATGAAACTTTTTGCTGCCTCAGTCTGCAGATCCTTACATCTGAACACGCAAACAGAGGATTCAGATATACAAAGCACTTGAACAGGTTAGTGCAGCAACGTGCACAATGGAAAGGCATCCGTAAGAGTCCTAGTGAATACAAAGACGTTGGTTAAGTAGCCCAAGATACTTCTTTTCAAATAGTCATTTGAGAGTGAATCAGTGGTGACTCAAACCAAAAAACCCTGGTTTCTCCCTATGAGAAGTCAAGAACACGGCAGCCAGGGTTGCCCCAGCAGAAACTCAGGTGGGTAGTTTTTTCCTAGGATTAGCAAGTCATTCTCTGCTAGACGGAAAAGGAGAGAAACGAAAGGAAAAAGGAATAAAATGTTTACTTTTTATTCTACATGTCTACTACACCATCCCCAGGCCCTTCTTTTCAGAGATGAGGGTAATAAAATGTGAGCAGGAATTACTAAGGCATTGCTTCTCCTTCTGTATTATAATACTAAATTATAACAGTACTTTGCACAGGCAAAAGGGCAAGTGTTAGGAAGTTTGAAGTTTCAGCTTAAATTTGTCCCCTAAATGCTGACTTCAGTGGCGATATGAACACTGACTAGCTAACCAGCGCAGGACTGTGGCTACCGACCAGTCACCACCTCCTAAGCAAAGCACCCGAATCAGTAAACCACTCATCCAGTGCTGCTGTGAGCCTGCTTCACAGCTTAGGCACATCTTACACGTCAAATTAGCCAAAAAGAAGGTAAGTCGAGTGCGGATAACTGCAGCAAAGCCACTGCATCCTGCTAACTGCTGCAAGGAGGCAGACAGGCTGCGCAGAGCGATGCTAGCTGCATCGGCCGCTTGGGAGTCTGCTGTGTGCGCAGACATTTCAAAGCTCTTTACACATTGTGAGCTAATGACTGATGATTTCATTAATCTTTATTCTGATAATAAATAACTCAAATGTAGCACTTCCAGCTGACTGGACTCCAACTCAGTACTGCCTTTTTTAACTATCCAGCAGAGCATAACTGTTTAGATATCCTTCCTTTGTATTCCCCTATCATTTTAATTAGGCTGCAACCCAAAAGCCACATATTAATGCCTACCATTCCAGTATTGCAAATTTTTATCAATCTATATATGCAAAAGTTTATTTCAAAAACTGCACAGTCACCAGAAATCAAATCCAACAGTTTTACCCTGCTGACCTGAGTTTTATTACCAGAGAAATGATTATGGAGAGAGGTGAAAGCAGAGGATACCAGCACTATTAAAAGGCACCACTCAAGCAAATACTTGCAAACACATACACAGTAACACTGCCAGCTAGGAAGTCAGCTCAAATACAAAAAAAAAGTCAAGTACTTTCAGGTTCTAAGGAATTGTATTTAAATTTGGTTTTCACTGCATGCAGAAACAGAGCCGCTGGAATCTCAGAATATGGCTCTTATTAAACATCTGTTATTAAGATTAATTGTCCAGTTAGTCATAGTTGGCCATTTCTCTGCTTAGGAGTTTCTGACCGCATGGACGGCCTGTCAGGCCACTTGCAGCACTTCACGGCACCTTCCTACCGGCAAGTTACCTCCACATGGGGTAACTTCTCCTTTTTTATCATTCTGGATTAAATTTCGCCTTCTCCAGCCGCCAGTGCCACTGGGAACTGGAAGCGGACGTCCCCCGGCCAGGCTCGGTGGCAGGCGAGGCCGCAGCTCTCCACTCCCGGCTGCCCAGCCAGTGGCTCCACTAGGGCCCGGGGATCCCCTGGCGGCTGCTTCCCCTGCCACTTCTTGGCGATGGGTCTTCTGGGCGCCTTGGGGCGACGTGTCTCCTGGTGAGGCCTGACCAGGGCTGAGCCCACCAAGGCGCGGCTGAGGTAATCCTGCCAAAGGTCGGCCCATTTCAGGAATTCATCCTCCGCTGAAGAAGTTTTAGCTCTCTGACTGCCTTCTGTCTTTACGCTTCCCGGCCTTTGTAAAATAATCTGCAGTTACAAACCTATTCCCGCACTGGTTTTAAGGTGATCATTTAAAAAGGGCCGTCATGCCGGAGCTG
>Ga0065711_1041118_pt1 | contig 16398 bp, 7 predicted proteins | sample Hoacrofraction12_FD_59098 | JGI IMG/M metagenome (GOLD analysis project Ga0065711, IMG submission 59098) | Hoatzin crop microbial communities from Cojedes, Venezuela - Epithelial fraction 12 v2 (version 2) | ecosystem: Host-associated > Birds > Digestive system > Esophagus > Crop | place...
CGTGACGTCACATGGTATGGAATACCGGGCTCTGTTTGGCCAGGTGGGGTCAGCCCCCACCCCCCGGCTGTGCCCCTTCCTGGATTCCGGTGAAAATTAACCCTGTTCTGGCCAAACCCAGGACATGTAGGCATCTGAAAAGCTTGTGCATCTCACCTGGGAAGGTGTTTTACAGCCAGGCTTGAATAACTGCTGGAGGCTGGGTACAAAACCCCTTCATCCTGCTCTCCACCAAAGTCAGGACCCCTTAAAAACAATTTCTGAGATCCACAAAGCAGACTTCAAACCAACTTCAGCCCTTCAGCAGTCATTTTTCCTGTTGTAACTGGATTCTTGCCTCTTAAAAATAAACTATTTTTTACATCATAACAAGTTCTATCATGTACCCATTTGAAACATAGGAAACCGTACTCTGAGTGAACCTACACTTGAAGATGCATCTGTTGAGGTATATTCTACATCTACCTTAAAGAGACACTATGAAATTCCTTTTTCCACTAGCCATATAAGTAAGTGTTTGGCAGAAGAGACTTGTCACCCACATGCAAGATCCCCATTACTTTAATTCTACTTACACTGTGAGTCACAGAAGGAAGGGATGTACTACTCTAAGTGGTACCTGCATTAAAGAAGTCTTAGAAGTCCTCAACCTTGTCGGGACTTTTGGGTTGTTGCTTGTAATATCTTTCTGCAGAAGATTTTTGAGATCTAAATCACCCGAAGTGCTGCATTTTAGATGTCTAGTTCAGCCTTCTTAGATGCCTAGTTTTTCAGAAGTCATTTACATGCACCTGAAATATCCTAATTTTAGTTAAAAATCAAAGTGCATTTCCATAGTGCCAAATGATTAATGCAATCACAGATGCAATGCTGCATCTCTGAAAAAACATGATCTTTTCAGGACTTCGTAATACAGCTGACTTGCACGGTATAATGCATCTACTGCATTCAACCCATGCACTCCCACTCTAATCCCTTTGCTGTAATTTCTGATTTGAGAAGAATGTGCCCGTCAGCATCCCATGTCCATGCCATGAAGGTCCCATTCACTGTCCAGGTGTGTCCTGTCCTGTGAGATGGCTGCCCTGGAGCAAATAAGAGGAACAACTATGGCTACATATTCTCTCCATGGCAGGCTATTATTTTTTTCTACTCTAGGCAGAATATATAGACTTTGCTTCTTTATGGGGATACACTGTCCTGCAGGTACGCTTTGGCTTTAGCTCCTTGCTAAATGTAGCAACTCCAGATAGAGTGAGACATTGCTTTGGTCTGGGCTTGATATTGCAAACACACCTCTGTGCCTTGCAGCCAGACCCTTGTACTTTTTGCTTTTGCTCTGCCCCTGCAAGTTACTGGGGGCCTCTTCCTCCCAGATTCACTCTAGGAAAAGAATTGCAAATTTTGGTGGAGAAAACAGGCTGAACTATAGTCTCAACTAGTCCTTTAATTTGGTAGATTTTTGCAGCTTCTTTCATATTTCAGCAATGACCCTCTCACTGTCTCTTCTCAGCTTTGGTTTGCGGTACTTAATCAGAAGACACCTCCAAACCATCTCTCTAACTCAAAAAAATCTCAAAGTCCAAGTGTCCTGCTCAGGAGCTTTCCTGCCTGCTTTGTTTCCCTGCGAACAAGTAACATCAAAAATCTTCACTCTTTGCAGACAGGTTCATATTCTTCCACTATCTACAGCAGCATCTTAAAACCAACTTGTTCATCCCCATCCAGCAGCAGGACATTGAGCATGTCTTCTATCTCTCTGCCCCAGCAAAACTTAAAAAACATGAGAGAGGAGCTTAGGGGGCAAGAGGCGAGATACACAAATTGCTGAATACATCAGACAACAAAAGGTCAGTCAAATCACAGCATCCTGGTGGTGCAGCCTGTAAGCTTTAAAGAACCAGCCACTGCCTCTACATCCAGCTTGTTTCGAAGCCAGGAGATGCTGCACAGCTCCTGGACGGAAGTGTAATAAGCACGGCTGACTGTGGACAAGCTTGAATCTCTCTAGCTTTTTTCCCAACCCCTCTCAAATCAAATCCTTCTAGAGAATAACTGCATCTAAGACTAAGTGGAAAACATCCAGCCTAAGTCTGGCAAGTTCATAGGCAGCTAAAAGTGGGTCATTTCAGAAGGGTGAGCAGTAGCCTGACCTAGCACAGCCCAGTGCAGCCTGGTAACCGGTGATGCTTTGCTGTGTGCATTTCCTATTACCATAATTAATAAAATGACTTTTTTCCCCCTGGATTAAATTCTGTCTGCATCTACGCAAGACCTGAGAGGAGCCAACTTAGTGGTAAATGCAGCATGGCCCAACCATTCAGTCAGGGATGAGAACTGAAACAGAGCTTCAATACTGATGCATAACAGGTAGAGATACTGAATACCTTGAATATTTTTCCCATTGTATTACTTAGGACATTCCTGCAAGACCACTTTTAGAAACCCAGGGAATCTTCTGCAATTTCAAGGTAAACACATTTATTTTCTGTGTTCTGTCTTATAGACATACTTCATATTCAACAGCATTAAAGTTTCATGTGATATAAACTGAATGAGCCTGCTTACATATTAAAAAGTCTGTGCTATTTCTGGAATATAATTTTTTGTTGATTCCAGAAAGGGTAATACAAAAAGAAAAAAGTTTTGTTGAGCAAGAGGAAAGGAGAGCCAGACACAAAGGGAAATATGTTCCTTTTGAAAAGGGAGTTAGCTTTGTAAATCTCAAAGTGTCCAGAGGAGAAAAAAAAAAGAAGCTAGTGGAAAAAAATAGAGATCTAACCTGTGGCAATGCTGCACCTAGAATAATTTACAGTTTCTGAGGACTCGCAAGGAGTCGCATCCCAGGGACTCCACTAAATTCTTACAAGATTGGCACTTCTTAAAAGAATGAACGTTTAGACACATTAGACTGATCCAAGGGTACAAAAAAAGTGCATGCTATACTTCCACTTACACTGAAAAGGTCTTCAGAAGTTGTCATGTATGCCTTAAAAAAGTAAGACTCTACCCTTCCCCATGATTTTCACATTTACTAGATGAACAAAAGTATTGAAACTTATTCCCACAGCTGTGTTAAATATAATTTTGTAATAGCATTGATTTTGAAGGATTTTTGTACCAGCATCTTTCTCTAGAAAGTTTCAGTAGTTGTTGGGTAGTTACAAGGATGGTGCGTTATAGCCTGTAGAAAAGTTAATGGTGAACCCAGACAGAAAGTCTTCAGTTGTCTTATGGATAGAAAGTGTGCAGCCCACCCCTGCTTGTTACTGCCAGTAATAACACGTAGACAAGGTAATCCATACTGCTAAGAGACTATTTAATGGGAAAATGCAGGTGAATTTAGTTGCAGAGAAGAAATTCAGGTCAGGTCATCTGTCCATCAAAAGGAGCACAAACAGAAGATATCTACCCCTTTACAGTGACTTCTGTGACATTTCTCACCTGCGAGAGGTGACAGTGATGTTAACAAGAAAAGATAAAAACCCAACAAAATCAAACCAAATTGATTCCAAGAACATAAGACAAATGAGACCATGGCACTTGAGCTCTGACTTCACAGCCATTTTCAGCTCAGAGTTGGTGGTCTCCTTCCAGATCCACAAGTCAGTCTGTGGTTCTGCCTGTACTGGTGATGGTGCAGTTACAGAGCAGTAAAACAGACGAGTCAACCCAAAAGGAAAGTCAGGTTTCTTCAATCCACAAGCGGAGGGGAAAAAAATAGTAAAACACATAAAAAATTATTTCAGTTGACCAAAAGTACACTTTTATTTTTTTGATGGCTGAACCAGAAAACAAAGTTTTCCACCCAGCTCTGTCCTCTAGTGCAAGGTTTTGCAAGAGGAAGCAAGCTGAATTCTTTTGATGATGAGTAAATCAGAAGAGTGGCTAGCATGCTGTTGGCTGCCTTGGCTCTACACTGACATTCTATAAAATCCTACATACGTCACCTGGAGCAGCAGCAAATCCTAGCACACTTTGGGATGAAATCAGTGGAGTTGGGCCCAGCCATACTTTAAAAGTATAGTTATTCTGCTTGTTGCAACAAGGGGCCGTAGCACATGTGTGCTCAAGACCCTGTCTGGCGACTGCTTTAGAGCAGAGAAATGCTGGAAATTATTCAGAATTAGAGTGAACTTTTCTAGTTGTTGATGTAGAAAGGGTCTAACAATTTATGGGCTAGTCCAGGTCGATTTAGATTAACCAGCTTTTTGCTAACTCCATTTGAAATTGAAGTGTAGGTCCAGAAAACACCTCCAGAAGTGGTCGCCGGGCTTTGCAACCTTGTGAAAGGCCCTGGTTTCACTCCATCTATTCATGAAGAGCCTCAGTGGAGCCTAGACAGTCATAGAGGTGGCCCAGGTACCCTTCTAAGTGCAGGGGAACAGAAGTTGAGCCCCATCGACCCACGCACAACTTCAATGGAAACTGGAAATGATTTATCCCTGGACCAACCTGTCTGATGTCAACAGATGTCCAAGGGACATGGCAGTGACAGAGACTCCACAACCGCTTTCAGCAACCCAGCCCAGCAGTCAATTTACTGTGCAGGAGAAATTGTACAATCTACAGCAGAGAGACTGGGATAGGACAACCAAAGATTTATTTTTCCCATCTACCAGGAACAGGACATTTTACGACTCCTTATATATTAGAACATTTTTGGGATTTGAAGTCTTGGCCTACCCCTCCTCTTTTTCTGGAAAGAGAAATTCTTATTCTCCCAGCCCTTTTTATTTTTCTTTTTTTTCACAGAATAAAGTTTCTTCTTTGAAATCTCTCTCACTAATACATACTCCTAAACCAAGCTAATACTCATGTGTACGACTAGGCAACAATTACTTATGAAATTTTTGGATTAAATAAAAATGATTTTGAACAGAACATCACCACACATTTTATATTTCCACACACAATATGTTTAAAGAATTACTTGAGCAATCCCATGGGTAACGTGACACCAGTCATCCTCTGCAGGAAACATGGCACCCCTGTGCAAAGACCCAGAATGCTTTGGACACAGGAGATCTCTGGCAAGGTTAAAGAAGAAACCAAACAGCCTATGAACATGCTGCTTTGTTCCGTTTGTGACCTTTCACAACAGAATTGACTCATGCAGACAGCAAATGGGACAAAACCTTGAGTTTGCTCCAAGCAACACTTGGCTCCTGTAAACTCCACAGTAGTGGATACTGTTACTCTTCAACTCTGAAAACTTGTTGGACTCCAACATAAGGAGAGGTCTGCCCAGTTCGGGGGGCAGCAGTGATACCCCATCCGATCCCAAAATATCAAAGATATTTTGATCGCTTTCTAGAGCAGCTGAATGTATTCTCACTTAAACCTCACTTTCTTTTTTATAAACTGCCTAAAACTTATGGTCCCAGGGAGAATATTCGTTTATAATTCAGAATGTATACATACATTGCTCATTTGCATGGTATCTAAACATTTTTTCCCCAGACATACAAATTAGTAATTAAAATATCTGGAACGCACCATTTCCAACAAATACCCACGGCTATGTATTATCTTAAAACAGTAATTTGTTACTGAGCACTAGAAAGACTTCAGCAATTTGCAGCTGTGAAAAGTTTTGTGACAAGTTTGGCTGCTTTCAAAGGGGAGAAAAAAGGTAGCACGTTACATAAATGTTGCTAGCAAGGTTTTCCAGGAAAGGTGGACATCTCTTCTTTCACAGCTCCAGTAGAAAACTAGTCTTGAGCTGCCTGATAAGCCATTTTTGCATTGGAAAAAAATCACAACTTGCCAAAGCTGAAACTTAAGAAGAAATGTCAGTGCTTCAGGGGAGGCCATTTCTGGATTCCGGGATAGTGTGTCTACTCACAATGAGAGTGTCCAGATAAGCCTGTAGGGGGGACGTAATTTTTAAATATTTTACTTTTCTGGCAAGGCCACACCTGTATGGGCTCCTGCACCATTCCCTCCACTGCAGGAATCTGAAGTGATGGCAAGTGCTGCACTGGAGAGAGGAGCCTGCATCAGCCAAAACCATTGCAAAAGTGAGAACAGATCTCCAATGCTGCCTAAACCAGGGCTTCTCTCTGATTTCTCCCTGCATCACTTCACCCTCTTACTCCAGGCAGATCCTCCTGCCCATAGAAGCATCCAGAATTTATATTTATTATTATCAGGAGATAAATAGATATCAGGGCCAGAGGTGTTATATGAAAACACAGAGCTGAAAAGGCACCTTCTGATGGGGAGAAGCCAAGTTTTTTATTAATAAATACATTTGAGGGGTATGGATTCAGACCTGTGTATAGACTTTACTAAATTCACCAACCTCAGAGACCTGTATCAAAAACCCCACAAACCCTCAAACACTTCTTAAATCTCCACAGATACATCCCACTTGCCAACTGCAGCTCAAAACAGTAAACTGTTGTTTTATATTCGCAGTTATCTTGAAGTGGATCTAGCCTCCATCCCTGTTTCTTGGTCACAGCTTAGACGAAATGGTAGGAATAGGCTTTGGAGCAGTGTTGTCAGTTTTTATTTATTTAAAAGAAAGACCACTTCTCTAGGCATGGAAACATTTGAAGGTTTAAGCCTGGCTGCAGCTGAAAAGGTTTTGTTTAAAAACACCACTTCAGAATGAATGTATTTCCCATACATCATTATGCAGGGCAGCTTCGAGGAGAGTGTTGGCAGACTATCAGCTGGTAGAGCTCATTTTAGACAGCAAAGCAAACTGTAACACCCTAAAAGCTAACAGGGTCCAAGATTCATTTAAAAAATAAAATAAATGTTTCAAAGGACAAAAAATATTCCTTACACCCATGCTGAAGTGACACATGCATGTCTAAACTATTCAGATCAGTATATTTTTCCATTCTATAATATTAAATATTTACTCTGTCAGTGGTTAGTAGTCACACATCCAAAAATAAACACCACTACCTTGCATCACAGACCCTGTTTTGTTCAGATTTGGCCTAATGCAGAGGACCGGTACAGCCACCCACCTGAGTTCAGGAACAGCTCAGTGGCCGCGCACATCAACAATGCTGTGATTTTGCTGGTTGGATCCAAACTCAAGCCCTCAGAGAAGTTCACATTTAGGCCAGGCAGAGGGGCCAAGACTCGTGATTTGGACCTGAACTACATTTTTAACCTCCTGGGGAAGAAACAAGCATTCCCGCTTCTGACCTGGGCTCCAACAGGGTCTTACATCCATCGAGCCAACACTACATCCATGTCTGCCAGTAGGACCCTATGCCTTCAGGCTCAAGACCACCCATGATCAAAACCAACCCACCAGAAAACAGACCACCTGACAAACCATCGATGGAAAGAAAAGAAAGAGGAAAAAAAAGAATAACAGGACCTAGAGAAATATTTTTTAAAACATATTTCTTAGCCAGCACTAATTTTGGTTCTCAGCACTTCAAGGCTGCAGGACCAGAGGCAGGTATCTAACTGTCCATCACAGAGATGTCCATATTTAGTGGTGCAATGGGGTCAGAGTAGTACTGGAGTCCAAACACTGTTTGGATGGAGATACTGACATGTCTCTTATTTGTATAGGTGAGTAATTTTTCCTACACTAACAGAGCCCGAGGAGTTGATTGCAGCTCCATGCTTTTCTTTCCCAGCATTACTCAGCATCCATTTCTTCTTATTTCTCATATCCTTTGGGTCACAGGAACTTTTTTTACTTCATTTGTCAGTTCTTCTCATACGCTTATTTTCCTCTTTCATCTCCAAGGGGGTTCAGTATAGGCTGTCGACATACAGCAAGGGGCAGACCATACAGTCCTAATTTATTCTGGTGGCACCCCTGCCTGAGCAAGAGCAGTCAAAGTTAACTTTGATTTGTTTTTTCCTGCCATGAGGTAAGAAGATGGAAAGGTGGCAACAGGCTCTTTGTGCAAGGAAGAACGTCCAATCTGTTCCACGTAAGGCTGGCCATAATTGCATTACAGGAACCCCACAAGAAGTTTGCCAAATAAGAATAGATGTGCTTTTTCACCTGCTGGGTGTTTTTCTTTTTTCTTTCTTATGCACTGGATGCAACTTTTCGGGTAGTCCCAGAGAGGAAAAACAGAATTAAAAGAATGATCTTGAGCATCTGCGAAAATGCAAACCACCAGCACAACAGCAATGTCAGAGCATCAAAAACTCAGTTCCTGCATTCTCCATAGCATTTCTTGCTTGCTCCTCTGTCTTGCTGGCTAATTAACAGACTGGCATTTACCTTGATGTCTGGATTATGCTCCCACCTAGTTTGATGGGCATTATCTAATACATACCCAAGCAAATAATTCTCCCACTTCTGCAGAGAAGTAGCTGGGCCACACTCACCCCTCCTGACACATGCTGTGAGATTAAATGCTGCTTCTCACTGTTTTTTTTCTTTTTTTTCCCCCTCCACAATTTGACTAGGGCACTTTTCTTTCCCTCTGTTTCTCAATAAATTAAAAAAACAGGGACTTACAAACCCAGCTCAGGACACCAAAGCCTAGCACAATTATGAATTAGTTTCTGAATTGCTGGGAACAGTTCTGCACCTGATTTATAACCTTTTATATTTAATGCCTTAATGGTATCAGAATGTCCCAAGTCCTCTTCTGCAATACCACAACATAACAGAGCATGCCTCAATGCAATGTGCTGAAGATACACTTTTCAAGAGAAAATTATTTTATATTGAAAAGGCACAATGAGTCATGGAAACATGACTACAATTTTGAGGACGAAATCAGAAATATTCTGCATGCTTGCATTCACCAGCCTGATGCACAAGTTATGAAGAAAAACATAAGTGGAAAGAAGCAACAGCCACTTGGAAGAAAACAGCATCCCAACTATTCGCTCTTGCCTCCCAGAGTGGCCAAAGCTCAGAAGATGCAGAAAACTCAGCTTAGTGGTTAAGTCTGGCTTACAAGCGCCAGCGTGCTATTTGGAAAAATCTCGTTTTCCTCCCTAGTCTCCCAGCAGAAGAAAAGTCTCCAAGGTCCACCAATGTCTTTTTATTTTTTAAAATAATAATTATGTATAAAGATACGTATAAAATGCTTCCAAGTCTCATTCCCCCCATCTCTCATCCCTAGATTTGCCTAGTATTTTATGCAAATTGTTATCACTTCTGTTGTCGATGCCCTTATACCCCAAGATCAATACAACTTTTTCCTACCTCTTCTATTTTATGTATAATTGTACGTAATTGACTGTTTGCCCCCTCCAGAAGACTAGAACAGAGGCATTAACCCTGTCTTCTTTATACCTGCGCCCAACTACAGGTGGATCTCCCTTTCACCACCAGCTTCCCCATACTGAGTGGAATTTTGGATTGATGTTAATATTGCCAACTCCTCAGCTCCCAGCTAATTTCTACCATTTTGTGCCTGAAGGGGACATAATCCATCACCTGGGCTCACAAGAGGACGAGGAGATAACTGCAATATTTAATGACAAATCCCTCACACCAAATGTATTATTTGTCCCTAGAAATGTCTTTTTCCCTAGGAGGGTTTTGAGCCACACGGATAAATTTTTGCTTTCAGTTCTTCTCCCTTAGACACACCAACAAAGCACATTTCTTTGCTCTGGTTTGTAACATCTGGCAATGACCATTTCAAGCTACATTGTGCTTTTTGGGTGGTATCCCCTCATTTGAAACTTTGTACTAAGACAAGCCCCTGAGGAAACTACCAGTATGCTGAAGATACACACCTGTATTAGAGCCTGGGCACCAAGGTCCACATGCTGTGGAACAGCTTTATTTCAACTAATGCTTCAGGATCTCACTAGAGCTGCAAAAAAAAACCCCACTCTCCTTAACTGAAAGTAGGTTATATGCTGTAGCTACCCATACAGGTTGCAGCATGCTGAGTTCATGCAACTTTGTGCAGGGTGTCCTTCCAAAACAAATATACAAATAACTGTACAAGTCCTGCCTTTTCCATGTCACTTCTTATTTGTCCTGAAACAAACAAAAAAAAAAAAGTAAGGAAGATTTTCTCCTACACACACACAAACCACAAAAATGTGCTGCAAAATAACTGCATCTTGCCTTTGAGTTTGTTTTGTGAGCTTTGGTTGCAGCTGGGAGTTTTACATATACGATTTTAACAAGTCCTAACAGCATTAAATTACTTATGGTCAATGATTTATACAGTAAATCCAAATATTACTTTTCACGTAAGTTTAATGTAAACCATTACTATTAGAACATCCTATTACTTTAGAATGAACTTTAAGGTGAAATAAGAGCTAATCAGGAAGTCAAAGCTTAGAGAAAGCAATTTCCACATCAAATAATTTTAACATCAGCTTGCTGCAGGAGGAAAAAGGGAAAAATAACCAAAAAGTAAAAGCCAGATTTTAACTGTACTTATCCTTCCATGATATGGGGAATAGTCACCCATATCTTCATTTTCATTGTCACAGCTCTTCTATTTTTTCTATGAAGCATGTATTCAAAATTTTTCTTCTCAAATAAATATTGTTTCCTTCCATTTAGTGAGAACCATGACCACTGAGAACGATGAAGTAGCTACCTTCTTTGTTTTTGTACAAAGAACAACTTACACATTACATTTTGTTGAAAGGAATTTATTTTTTTAACCTACTTTAAAAATCCTTAAATCTATGACTTCAAGGTTTGCCTTCTTATGAAAAAAAAATCATTACTTTTTGTTTGTTACTTTTAAAGTACAAGGCATTATTAGGTCCACGATAAACCTGCCTTTTTCCAATATCGAGTAGAGGCCATACTCTTAGTATCAAGAAACTGCATGAACAGAAGGGGGGAAGTCACGATGTAGATTGGGAAATTTTCAGTATACCTAAAAATAGTTGAACATAACTTTCGATTAGCTTCCTAAGCATTCGGGTCTAGTGACATCTTCTGAAAAATTATTTGCCAAAGGGAAAGACATGCCAGCAAGTACAGAATTAAAACAACTCCTTTAGGAGACAAAAACATTTTCATAACTAGTGTTGCCACCAGCTCCTGTTCTAAATCACTTTTTTGCAATTACTTTTTGACACAGATTTTAGAAACAAATATTGAGCAGACAAATTAGGAATGAGCGCGTTTCACCGGCTTGACAGTACACAGTTACCTGTGCTCACGTACAGGACACAGCTTCTGCATTCTGATTATTCAGGCAGGCATTACACCAGGGATCAAGGATGGAATTACAGAACTATTATGCATACTTTTCCCCTTGTGATCCCCATCAGTAGCACACACAGAAAACTCACGATACAGCAGAAGTCATAATCACAGCAGGCTCATTCACCATGTTACAAGACATTGGACTTGCAAGCAGAGAAACAGGACAACGTTTATGGACCAAGGCAGTGTCAATATTTGATCAAATCCAAACATTAGCCTACACAAACACAGCTCATACCAAAATATCAAAAGCCAAAGGAGTAGTTATGACCACAGATTCATCTTGAAGCCACAGACACACAAAGCATTTATAATTTATTCTATTTTCTTCAGCAGAAGCATGATCCAATGCCCTCTGGGCATGACATGTCCCAGTGGCAAATCATTGCCATGTCTCTGTGGTATGATCAAACCCAAAATGTCTCAGCCACAACAAGGGAAATGCAGCAATGCAAGAGGATAGAGACTCCCCAGCCCAAAGGATGGGGATGCAGAAACTCCATTCATGCCAATTTTTAAGAAGAGTTTGTTTTTCACCTGATGCCAGTTTTGGAATTGGGACCTAGCTGTTTATATACATATGTATGTGAATATATACACACATGAGATACTTGCTCCAATATAGATTCCTTTGCAGCCTATGAGCAATTCTCTAACAGGGTATGCTGCAGGCTGCTGAAACATTGGAATTGTTTTCATTAAGACTTAAATTGAGTTGTTTGTAATTATACACCACAGTACCATTATGGTATCCACATTTATTCCATGAAAGTGAGTATAATGATGTTTATATAGCTATAATATGTTGTAATGGTGTATAACACAACCTGTAACTCATCGTTCTTAGCGCACACAGACATATGTAACCTACCCTAATAAAGTATATGCAACCTATGGGATCTATAGCCCACTTGGGAAAATTCAAATTCCTTTTAGCAACAGCCTACTTCTTCCTCCATTTCCAGCATACCATCCACCCATGATAGACATGCCACTAACCAGAGGGCCACCTACCCAGGTGTCCCCACACCTGGAGCATGGCATTGTCAGCCTAACTGACATGTCCCCACCAAGGGAAGCAAACAGAGGACTCAGTAGATACTTTCAACACTACCAAGCAAGGGAGGGCAGTGGCATCACAGACACATCTACACTACAGCTGAGATATTAACACTTAACCTCATCACCATTTCTGTAGCTTTTGCAGGCTTGAGAAGGCAGATCCTTTTGTATCATAGATGACAGCTCCACACAACAAAAGCTAAGCTGAGGGCTTGTATTTCTTAAGGCTCAGCCCACAGCAAGGATCAGCACATGACTTACTGGGTTATGTGAAAAACACACACAGCCCCCGGGAACAAGGACTCACTAAGCAGCCTCCAGCACCATCCCACATCTCCAGACTTGGTGGATGCACAGAGACACCTGCCCCAGGCTCCTTAGCACAAAAGCCAGATCAATCTTTTAGACAGCACATCTATATCTATAGATCCCAGCCAAAAACACTATGATCTCTCACTTTGGGAGAGCCACTGCTTTCCTTAACACTGCACTCACTTCCTCCACAGCAGTCATCCCTATACAAATCCCTATTTACACATTAAAGCTAGTACACCCTTAGGCTGCGTCCAGCCCTTTATCTTCTCACCACTTGGCAGACAGATCTCCCAAATCTGCTGCAGCTGGCTCTCCGGTGAGGATTTGCTTGGTCTTACCTGTAGCTCAGCTCTGATGGACCCAGCTCCGTGGGCTTTAGGGCCTCTTGCAGATCTAGCCCAGCTTCATAGCCTTGGTTAAAATACTCGAGAAAACTGTCAGAGAGAGTCACACAAGCTAAGGGAGGTAAAAGAGGGAATGTGATTGAGATGGACCCACTCCCAGCTCAAGGATTCAGAGGAAGAAACTCCAATACAGCAAACTAAGTGGGCAATCAGGGCATTGGAAACATCGATGAGCTCCTCCTCCCAGGCATGATGGAGGTGAACCCTCCTCACCTGGCTGATGACAAGCCAGGAGGTGAATGTTCCCCACCTGGCCAATGACCAGCCAGCAAGCTCTCTCAAGTGTCCATCTGGGGGTGGTGAACATCTTGCTGCTTGGCCTAGAAGCTTCCAAATCTCAGCTAACACATGTATTAACCAGTAAATACCTGCTTTATAGTTTTCAAGCTATATCTATCCTTCTTGCAAAGTCTGTGTGAGCACTATATAAGCTGCCCAAGCCAAGTAACCCACTGAAACCAACGTGACTTTGGGGCAACATGGAGCCTGGGAACCTCTGCCGCCTGTAACAGGTCAAGCCCTTACATTTCCAATGGACACAGACAATGTCTCGAACATCGGTGGTTTTCAAAACCACGTCCTGCTGAGTTCCCACCCTCTTCTCCCCTGAGCCTCCCCAGCAGCACTCAAGCAAAGCCCCATGCTAAATTAAATCTTCCCTACTTCAAAACCTGAGTAAGCAGAGATGGAGGAGTGACCCCCTGCAAGAGGTGTGGGGCAAGGGCAGCCTGCTCCTCTGGAAATGAAAGGTGTTTTTAATGGCTTCATTACTATGTAAATACTCAGCTACTGATCCCCAGCCACAGCCAGCAGGACTTGTCACAGCTGAGGTGGAGATTTGCCATTGATCCCTCGCTGGGTATTGTGGAAAATTTCTTGCAGCACTTCCAAGGGTAGCTGGAGGATCGGGCTCACCTCAGGGTTTTTGTGGCAGTAGGTAATTAACATGAAGGGGTGACATCTGCTCAAGTATCATTTTTCTTGAGCTGAAAGTGCTTTTACCCAATCCCACCTGGGAAGCCAAGGGAAACCCTCGAACAGGCAACCCACTGCTGGTGTGATTTTGGAAAAGGAAACAATTATGTCTTACTGCTCTTGGGGCTTCTCAACTGTGCCTCTCAAGAAGATTTCAAGGAAACATAGGCATCGATCATGTCTCCTTTTCTGAGTGAAATCTGCCCCAGAGAGAGGAAGACAAAGGAGAGAAGCATCACAGCTGCAGTTCCTGCACAACTCAAGAGGCTTAAAAAACTATGCTAAATGCCCAAATCCTTTGGCACCAGAATGGCTTTCCATGGTTCCCCCTTGCCCACATGTGCGGCCACACTTCCCCCACGCTTATGGGTCAATCCAGTGGAAGCACAGCCGGTTTCTACCCAAAATGGGGCCAGGCAACTGGCTTTCCATCCCGAATTCTTACGCATCTAACCCCATTTGTTATTTACATTTATTCTAATGAGCAGATGGCTTTTCCTCCCCAGAAAGACTTCCCAGTCCTGCTCACGTTATCATCAGACTCCTCCATTACCTGCACTCAGATAACATCCCATGTTACTCTCTTTCCCCCAGGGCAATTCTTTCATTACTCTTTTTTAATGATGGACACATGAAGATGTATGACACTTGATTTTTTGGAGCAGATTTGCTCCTCCCACTGTCACAATTTCAGGGCAGTGGCATTTATTTGGTCACTGAATTATTTCAAATCATTTCCCTGCCATATCCAAGGTGCTTGATGACATGCGGTCATGGAGTCTCAAATCTGATGTCACCAATGATCAAATCTTACCAATTCCTTGTGACAGGTGAGATAGGATGGCACGCTTAAGACAGAAAAATCCCTTTGATAGGGAAGAAGTATGAAATGACATCTGCCCATCAATTCCAAGATCTGCCCAGAGGGTCAGGGGAAGAACCAGACCCCAAACCCTCTCTGAGTACTGAGCTCAGTGGTAGGTGGTCATCACTGGGGTTTCTTTGTTTGAGGTTTTTTTAAAAAATACACTCCAAAATCTGAATTTGAACCCCTGAATTCAGCAGAAAGGTGGATACAGGAGGGCAGACATTTCCTCGGGATCAATGGCAGTTTTGGGCCAAGAAATGGGTGAACGCAGCAGTACCTGGGTGAGTCAGCAGCTGCACTGAACAAGAAGCAAGGTGCCATTCGCATTGAGGGACCGAGGGCCCCATTATCTGCCCACAGCACAGGAATACCTAATGCTTTTAAAGCTGAGCAAACACTGGTACGGCACTTATCCAAACCTGAAGCATCAGCAACACCTGATTGTAAACACTTCATTTAACATACCTCGAAACAAAGTCCTAGACTGCCTTGAGTGTGATTCAGCATCAGTGTAGGTGAAGGCTGGTAGTGGCGATCAGCTTTAGGGGTAGCAACCCTACAGGCAGTAGTACGGCCATGCTCCAGCACTGAGATGAGACATACCCACAGCAGGATGCAAGCGCAAGGATGGATCCTTATGCTGGGATGCTAAACTTGCACGTCATATAAGAAATTACTCTGCCAAACCACTGTGATACCCATTCCATTAATGTTAGTGTCCAGAAGAATTTTAGCAGAGGTACACATTCAATTAGGTTGTTGCATCAACAAATGTGACATGATACCCCCCAAGGACAACAATGTCTGGATGCTCAAAGGTTGCCACACCTGCAAGCCACCCATCACAGACATTCATGGCCGTTTAATTTATTTGCAGCCTTTTCCAGGTGCAACAAACCCTCACAGAAACCTGCACTGGATTTCCTCACTGCAAGTATATTTAGTCTCTGCTCGGACGATGTTTTCATCGTGATTCCTGCAAACCTGCAGTTTGCAGGCTATGTGCACTTAGGCCACCAGCAAGAGAGAATTAATGCTCCTGCCATCTTCCTCCAGGAAGGCAAAATGAACTATTGAAGCCAGAACTGGCACCAGCCTCTGTTCCTTCTCCCAGCATGTCTGCCGGGGTCAGCAGTAGCGATGGGGGTGGATCAGCTGGGAAAGCCTTCAGCGTGGAGCGAAGGAACTGGTGTCAAAATGGCAGCGCAGGGCCAGCTCTTAAGCCACGATCTGACTTCAGTCCTTTGCATTTCGTTACAGAAAAATGGGCCTGGGTAGGTGCTGTTGGAGCGGCGGTGACCCAGCTATCTGGTCAAAGGCCTGCAGGGAGCCAGGAGATAGAGCAGGTTAACGTTTAACCCACAGGGACTGTAAACCAGCCCCAGGGCTGCTGAACCTTTGGAGTTTGATATGTTGATTAGGGAATAACCGGAGTGACACGTCGCAAACTCTCCATAATCAAGGAGACCTTTTTCCCAGGCGGTGATCTCCAAAATTGCTCAGGTATGCGGCCTCTCATCCTACCCCGAGGTTTGGGGCGCGGGGACCGGGTCCACCATGAAATGGGGCTTTCAGCCGGGATGGGAAAGGAGCAGCTTCATCACATGGCTTCCCCCCCCCCCCCC
>Ga0065711_1041119_pt1 | contig 16398 bp, 12 predicted proteins | sample Hoacrofraction12_FD_59098 | JGI IMG/M metagenome (GOLD analysis project Ga0065711, IMG submission 59098) | Hoatzin crop microbial communities from Cojedes, Venezuela - Epithelial fraction 12 v2 (version 2) | ecosystem: Host-associated > Birds > Digestive system > Esophagus > Crop | place...
TTGATAAATTGGTCACTGAACTGCTTGGGAAGCTGATGTTCTCAGCTGTGCAGAGCTTAAAAAAAAAATCCCAATAAGCACAGCAACTCAAACCCCTCATTCTGAGTTCTTCATCTGGTTACGACAGGCAGCTCAAGAGCAGCACTCGCGCTTCTTCCCTCCAGGATGTGAAGTGCACGCAGCCCGTAACATGCTCTAGGTAACCATTATGGTAAAGTCAACACAAGAACACGCCAGGAATGTTGCTGATGCTGTAAGAATGCGCCCAATTAATTTAAAAGTAGTTCTGTGGGTATTATTGGCTAAACTAATCCTGAAAGCAATTGCTGTGTTCTTTTTTTAAAGGAGATAAAAACAAAGCAGACCTTCCCTGTTTAGGTGGGAGAGCTGCCTGATTTTCAGGGCAGGTAAGGCAGATTAATAACAGGCCACTCATAAGAAGGTTTCAGATCTTACTGTCAGAGGGTAATAATTAATGATCAAATGTTAATGGAGATGCTGGGCTGTTGATGCCATTAATTCAGCTCAGTGGAGCCAGTCCTGCCCAGGACCTGCCACAGCTGTCACTGCATTCGCTTAATTATTCCAGCGCCTTCAGGCTCTTTTTCCCTTTTTCCTGCGAACTGCAGGACAGTATGTTTTCACTGAAGCAGAATCACGCAGAACGCCCCGCTTCCCGGGCACTGCCCGCCCGGCTCCACGCACAAACCTACAGGCAGCAAAGGTGACCACGAAGTTAAACAAATAACCGCCGCCCTCTCCTCCAAGAAGTCTGGTTTTATGCAGAGAGAAGCAAGACGGTTAAAAATAGCGGGGAAGGAGCTCAGGATGGGAACAGTGTGAATTTGGGAGAGGTGTAGGACTGTGGAGCGGAGGGTGCCTGAGCATCGTCGCCTGGATGCATCACTGGCATCGTGGGTGGCCGCAGTGCTGGTCCATACTGGTAGTTAGTTTAGGTATTTCTATGTACTGGTAGATAGTTCCTACCAGTTTAGACACTCCTACCTGCTGGTAGGTAGTTTAGATATTCCCAAGGACTGTCACGGTGCCACATCAACGATTTCTTGGCTGGAGGTGAGCATTAAATAAGGAAAGACTGAAAGACATCAAAGTCCAAAAATTTGGAGATCATCAATCCGCAGAGCAGCAGTCCAAGCCAGAGGATCTCAGACTAGCGATGAAAACCGGCTTGGTTAAAAAGACATTATCATCACTCTTTAGGATGGAGAAACTGGATTTTTCTGTGTTTAACTCCGTAAGGTCCTGTTGAAACTTGAGAAAAAATCTAATCCGATCTATGAAGCAATGCTATAAACTGTCTTTTTAATGATTGGCGCTTTCTGATGCAGAAAAAATATATTTCTCCCAATTCTTTTTAAAGGACATGCTAATTGTATTTTAAATGCCTTGCCTTTTCAAGCACCCCCCCCCACACACAAAAAAAAATAGGCGCTCTTATTTAATTTCCATTTCTGAGGAGCGCTACATTTTAAAACCAGTCCAGTGTGTCTTGAGCTGTGAGGCTGGAATGCTTCTTGACTCGCTTCCAAACTGAAGTGCTTAAAAAAATGTGAAGCACTACAACAATTTTAAATCACTCTATACACTGCACATGGTGATTTGAAATAATTGAAGCTCTTCAAATTTTTATATGCCCTTGAATTTGGAAGTGATCAAGGTTCTGAGCATGTGCAGTACACAATGATTTAAAATTATTAGAGCTCTTCAAATTTATCATAAGTGTTTCAGCTTGAAAGTGATAGGGAATCTGGACTTCAACGGTGTAAAGTGATTTAAAACGATCAGAGCACTACAGATGTTTTATAGGTGCTTTAATTTGGAACTGGTCTCAGCTCTGGACTATAGCTATGTATAGCACAGTACTTTTAAAATCATTGCAGCACTTTCATATTTTTCTAAACCAGTTTTCTTAAAGTCAGACATCTTTAATAATTTTAAAACACATTACGTTACAAGCCAGCACCCTTTTAATAAAATATTTTGCACTTTGTAGTGATGGCAGAAATGATTGCAGTTCGGTTGCAATTTGCTTCTGTGACTTTTTTAAAGGGTGGGATGTTCACGGACGGATGCGTACGGTTTCACCTTCCCAACGCATCTGCTGTGAATGCTGTGCAAACCTCGGACTGGAGAGTCACACAGAGCTTCTGTGCCCGCGGCCCACGAGGAACGTGGGTTCTCTCCACGTGTGCGCGCAGATTAGGTACTACTGTGTGCAATGGGTATTTAGCCATGCAATTACTCAATATAGGGGTGCAAAGTCCCATCTGCTGGTCTTCATTTCACTGGGACAATTCTGGTGTGTGTCCTGGTGATATCTTTAAGGAAACAAGAACAAAATATTCTTGCATAACAAAATCTGAAATACAAAACGCAGGACTCTTTCTTAAGGATTATTACTGAATTCAGTTGGGATCAAAGAGTGGGAACTACATTATTACCTATAAGCAACATAAGCTTACTCTTTCAAAGTAAATTTACCCCTAAAATATATTATTTGAATCTGCAACTGTAAGATTTGGTTAAATGCTTGGAAGAATATACTTGAATATCTCCTAATGTTTAGTCCTGAAATTTTTGTTTAGTGCTTTTCTATAACTTGTAGCCATATTTACACTGGACCTGAGTCTTTTGGTGCTGGGATGAAGATAGGTTTTTCTGGTTACATCCATATTTCCCATCTGAAGCCTGCAGGACATGCATTATATGTTATGAGGCAGCTTCCTATGATATTCTCATAGACCTGGCTAAACTTCTCTTTTGTGTAAATTAGAGTCAAAAGCCTGGGTATGGTCAACTGGATTCCAGGCTAAGTTCACGCTTGTACAGGTGACTTCACATCAGCTGCCTTTTTCTTTGGGATAGTTGTCAGCAGCATTTCTGAAGATGGTTTTTGTTGTGAGGGTCATGAATATGGAGGATATGGTTCAGATTTTCAAGGAGCAAGCATTTGCTAGGAGTCACAGATGGTGCAACCTCAGGGGCTTGGGTGTCAGCTGCCTGCGGTCACCCTTGATGTAAACTGGTTGCACTGCGGCAGGACAATAGTGGTTTTGGAAAGTGAAGGTGTGGATTTGATCCAATGTTTGTCCTGGTGCAAACAGCCCTGCTGACCTCCAGCATCGCAAGGCTGCCAGGGGTGGGAGTCAGGAGTGGTTCAGCAGTGTCCAGATCTTCTCATAGCTCTTGACTCTGGTCTTAAGGAGACGCACTGTACAGCGGGTTACTATGCAGAAGCCTTGTTTGTTAGAGATGCAATAGATAATGCTAGAAACCAGAGCGTGATGGGTCGGAGCCAGGAAGCAGCACAGTCATTGAGCACTGTGACTTCAGCGTAGTGTGTGCTCACCAAATGGTCCTTGTCCCCCTTTTCATGTCCCCAGATATTCCCTGGTTTTTCTTTAAGGCTATAGTCACAGAGTTAAAATCCAATTGTTTTCCCACTGACTGTCCATTCTTGGCAAGTTGATCAAATTGATTGATTAAAGGGGAAGGCAAACAAGTAGCTTAAATGAAAATTAACTTACTGAAAAGAACAGTCTCCGTTTTGAATCAGAAATTTCTAACACAGAGGAGTAGTTTGACCTGTGCTCTACTTCTCTGACTCTCCAAGCCACTGTGAGAGTAGAAATTTAACAGGATTAGGAATAAAAGATTCTAATAATAGCAAGTATTTTACATTTAGGATTATGATGGAAGATACCATCATTAACCTTAGCCCTGGGACTTGTTCTAACACCATTAACATCCTGACCTAGAGCTTAACACCATCCTATTTTCCTTGGTTGGTGGAATACTTGGCTTTGTCTTAAACTTTCTTTTTCTTATTAAAAAAGCAAGTATAACACTTTGTGTTTGTTTAGTGTTTTAAGGTTTTTCTCTTTTGATGTTGCTCTTTTGGGATAAGAAGCTTATGATGAGAAAGGGGGAACAGCAGTCATCGTTTTCAGGTCTAGGGGAGGGATATTTAAATGCAGGAGGTTTAACTAGGTGGCCTATTTCTGCTGCACATCAATGGTGTTGAGAATTTGACTGCTCTTTGTACTTTGAAAATCTCTGGTTAGATGCGTGAAGTCAGAAATTTAAAGCCCATACACGGGCTGCAAAGTAAATTGCTTTATATTAGAAAGTCCAGTGTGCTTGAAGTTTCCAAAATGTCTGGTTTGGGTTTGACTAACTACAGGTTCTGGATCCAAGCCGATGTTTTGGGTAGGGTGTATTTCCGTTCCAGTTTTGGCTTAATCTTGGGGTAAAAGCTGAACCCAGTCACGTAGACTCAGATTCCATCTGCTCTAGTGTTACAGCCTCTCAACCTGCTTCTAAGGGGTAAGAAAGCTGGGGGGTGTGTGTGTATGTAAAGGGGAGAAGGGGATAGCATAGCACGGTAGGGCGGTGTACTCATCTGCTGTATTCTACAGCATCTGTCACTTATCATTTCTGATAATAGTGTTGTATGGCATTAGGAGGCAAAGGAAGTTATTTAAAAGATGACTAATTTTGCTCTATCACTCATTCAGCATTTCAAAACAACAAATTTAAGAAGTTATTTATGAAGTTCACCAATATCAAGAAAATTTAACGGTCGTATTGTGATAATAGTTTTGTACTTTTCCACTGATTGCTGGGTTTGACGTAACAGGACTATGAAGTGTCTTTCTGGAAGAAGGTGTTAGGAGTTCTTTGATGGCACCAAGTGCCAGGATTTAATTTCCTACCTGAAACATGGTACTACAGAGAAGCACAGCGTACTCTCTTCCTCTCTTATTGCAAATGGTAGCTCAGAGATGAGACACCATAACGAGTTTAACCCATTGTACACAACACACTCTGTTCTGTCCCGCATTGCTGTCTGTCACGGGTCACATTCGCAATGGCTTGACTCAGTCTGACTTGTGCTGGAAACAATACAAATTCATGCAAATCAAGAACCTAGCACTGCACAGTGTCCTTTTGCTGATCTCTAGGAATTGCTACAAAGATTGTGTTAACCTTGAAATTAATAGCTGTATACTATGGGCTTTTTTTTGTCAGAGGGGGAGGTTGACCCCCTTCTCCCTACCTTGTGAGTACAGTGACGCTGGTCACTGAAACAGTATTAAATCTTCAGGCATATAATGCTGTGAATAATGTGTACTGTAAGCTAAATCCTGCATAGAAACGATACAAAAGGATTTTTAATACTCAGATCAGAATCACAGAGTGTTCGGGGTTGGAAGGGACCTCTGTGGGTCACCCAGTCCAACCCCCCTGCCAAAGCAGGGTCACCTACAGCAGACTGCACAGGACCTTGTCCAGGTGGGTGTTGAGTACCTCCAGAGAAGGAGACTCCACAACATCCCTGGGCAGCCTGTGCCAGGGCTCCGTCACCCTCAGAGGGAAGAAGTTCTTCCTCATGTTCAGACGGAACCTCCCATGCTTCGGTTTGTGCCTGTTTCCCCTTGTCCAGTCACTGGGCACCACTGGAAAGAGTCTGGCCCCATCCTCCTGACACCCACCCTTTAGATATTTATAAGCATTTATAAGGTCAAATATAAGATCAGCTTTAATGGACATTGTTTAAAAAAAAAAAAAAGTGAAAACTCATCTCCTCCATGGTCCTATTCCTTTTTCAAAGTGTATAAGAAATCAGTTTTTTAAAAACACAGAAAAGTGAGAAATTGTTGCAGTATGAAGTGAACTATGATATATTGATATTACAAATCCTAAATTAAGTAGTTTTTTCTTAAAAGTTGAAGGAACTTAGTTTTTTTTCAAATTCATTTTTTGCCTGTTCAGAGAACTTGATCTCTTTTCCAGTTGAAAGGACACATTATTTGGCTGTTACTTTTTTTAAAACCAAAAAGATAGAGTCCTAAAATAATGAGGCACATTATTTTTTTTATTTGCAATGGTAACAGATTTGCACTTTTAATTTCACTGTGTTAAATGTTATGGATGAAAAAGGTCACTTAAGGGTGAACTGTCTTTGTTGTTATCCTAATATGTTTAGAGGGAGACATTTAAGTTATACTAATTTGTGTGATAACACCCTCATCTGGGTGGTCCCAAGCCAAGGAAATCTCTTCATCTTGTTCAGCCTTTTGCTGTGTTATATTATATGTATTACCATGCATTAGCACAAGGTGTAAATTTGCTGTCCTTTGACAGCTTATTATAGTGGCACAGGCTAGCACCTCACAGGTAGGGGCAGATAGGCATCTTGAAGAGGTTTTCTTCTTCAAAATATGCACATTTCTAAAATTTGAGAAACGGATAGTACTTATAAGAAAATGGCAATTTTCCAGCTGGGGGAAAAACTGTCAGGTGTTATTAGGAGGCCTCCAAAGATCTGTGACAATTAGTTTTGCTTACCAAGTTGAGCTCTGTTTTGAGCTGTTCTCAGTTAGTTGCAAGTCATGTAGTGGTTTGGGTTTGTTTGGGAAATCCAGTCACTGGAGCCATTTTTGCTTAGTCTTTTTGCAAGGAGAATGAGTATTTTCTGATGTGGATGGGGAGCAGCAGCTTCATCCTTGCAAGTGTGAGCACACGGTATGTATGGAGGCAAGTCATTCAAGTTTCCCTTGAAAGTCCATCTGTGTAAGGTTTTTGCCAGCTGCAGCTTCCTAATGTATAGAAAAATGGTGCAATGGTAATGGGTAGCATGGTGATGCTTCTCCTCAAGTAACTGGAGGGACCATCTGGCTGGAAATACTCATAGTTTAGGTAACCGTGGCACTCCTGGAAGGCTACCACAGCAGTCATGTTTCTGGCAAAGCATTTCCACCTGGCTTAGCAGGGCTTTCTTGTAAACTGAGCTATTATGAAATGAAGAGAGTGTATTTTAGTTGTTTGGGGTTATGGTGATTTTTATTTTTTTTCCTTAACTTGATTCTTCTTAAATGAAAATTTCAAAGGATGCTTGCCATTATATTTCCATGGGAAAATCCAAATCAGTTTTGTAGGTTAATGAACTAAAAAAACAAAGAAAATCCCGAACGCCCTTCACACCCTGGAGGCTTAACACTTTGTGATTGATGCTCCAAAGAATGTGTATTAAGGTATGTTTTGGTGGATCTTAAGTAAAGTTGGTAACTGTTTTATAATAACTGTTACCATATACTATTATTTTAAGACTCTTCCAGAAGCTGAGTATGTGATATCCTAGGCTGAGTACATTTTAAATACATGTTTTAAAGATAGGAAACCACTGAATTCACAGAATATTAAAGTATTTATAAAGTTTAACATAAAAATAATCTTTAATGTATCTCAGAAATTATCAAATATTTTTCTACATAAATAAATGAAACATATTGGCCCAGGGAAGGGGCAGACTCTTAAAAGTCTTAAGTATAGATGAGTGACTGATCCAAGTCAAAAATCACTGACTACTGGATTAACTACATGTTGAGCGTTATGATCTGGGTTACAGAGAGTGTATCCAAGGGCTGTTGGAGACATGAAGCTGTCCATTTAGAGGCCTTGAAGTGCAAGAGGAACAGGTTGGTCACTGTGTGGCAATACTGATTCAGTGGGGTTTCTCAGGGACAGAAGATTCTGCCCAAGCAGCACCAAAAGCTGCGTTCCTCAAGCTCCCCTATGAATGTGCTAAACTTTTTTTTTTAAAGAAATAATAATTAATTAAAACTTATTATCTTACCCACTTGGGCCAGGCACTTGTAAGTGCAGAGAAAGCAGAGGATAAGCCAGCCATGCCCTATGCTACACTACTGTGTCTCGTGGGCTTCACATCTCGGTCTGGCTCCATTGTGTATGTGTGCGTCGCAGCAAAAAGTCTACGAACAAGCTACGGATGGAGCATTTGCCTCGTGAATTTTTGTGCTTTTGTTGATTTGTCACATAAATGTTATATAAATGTAGCTTTTTATGTGTTAATATTACATACTGTGGAGGTGCTTGCAGTCCCCTCAGCATTCGGAAGCTCTATTTAAAAATTAACTAAAAAGCAGGTTCCACCATTTTATGGCATTACCTGGTTTAACGTGAGCACATGAATTATTAATTCTCTGTCTTGTTAAGTACCAGATCAGTGGCTTTTGCTGTAGATGGGAGAGTAAAAAAGCTTGCAATGTAGAAGTACTCTGCAAAACAGTTGTAAAAGGAAAAAAAAAAACCCCAGACTCCATACTCTGTGAAGTGTTGGCCATGGTTGGCTTCTTGTGAGACAGTGAGAACTTTTCTCAACCTGGTTGAGCCATCAATGCCAAGGTGTGCTCATCAAACAAAAATCATAGAACCTTGCATGTCCCTAAAACTTATCTGAACAATGAGAAATATGAGTTGAATGATTTATGTTTAACAAATGCTATGAAGGGCTCTGAATTATTTTTCTGACCTATCTGTAGAAGTTACTGAATTCCATCACGGTCCATTGAGAGTGATTAGGACTACCTTTGCGAACAGCTGTGGTGCTTAGTGCTCATCACTTCCTCTGCCCTGAATGGAGGTGAGGGGCTTGGTTTTCTCATCAGATGGTATCTGTGTCTATCTACAGATATCCATCTCTTCTCCAAGCAAAGCATTCTTCTTTAAAATCTACAGCATGAAGCAATTTTTTTACTTTTTGTGCATCAAGATTTGTTTTGGAATAACAGAAATCAGCCCAACAGTCAAGAAACAAAAGGACATTAAAATCTTTTTAGAGTGAGACACTTTCTTGGGTAGACTCATGTTGTGGCCAAAAGATAAATGCATGTAGGTGTATTAAACTACTGTACTTGTGATTCTAGAGGTGGAGAAGTTCAGTGGTATGAGTGGCAAAATCCTTGATATGTACTGGAAAACTCTGGGTGTTTCTACTTTTCTCATGACGTTTTGAAATAAAGGCACCAAGAGGATGATGACTTTCTTCGTTCTGAAAATGAACTGCCAACATCATTCCAGGAAGTTTAAATACATTTTAAGATTTTGAAAAATGTGAAGTTAAAAAGCCCCATGTTGCACAATGGTACTGGTGCATATGACCTGGGCAAATATTTACTTAGAGTTGTTGGCGTAGTAGAGTTCAGAGCTAAGCGAAAGTGTTCCTGAAGGGTCATTCCCTGTCACTCCTCAGTTCAGTCACTGTCCTTTCCTTGCATCTTCTGTTCACCGAGCCCTTAGGCTAATTGGTGCTGTGCATGGCAATGCCTGGTGAAATGATTCTCTCCATGTCAGTGATATTACTTGCCTGGGTTTATCTGCTGTCATCAGCTTTGTCTTCCACTTCCCCCGTCTGTTTTTCTTTTTCTCTTTCTCCTTTTTTTAAAAGAGATTTCCTTAGAATGCTAAGTCTAGCAGAAACGGACACTTCTGGTTTCTGTACTGTTAGGAAATCGTGTGGAGCCCAATGAAATATATGAACAGCCTCAAACTAGGATTGTTCCATTAAAAGAAGTGGGGAAAATTATTGGATCAAGTAGAAGTGCTTCTTTCTGAATAGGAATAAAGAAAGCCTCTTAATAATGAATTCCCTGGCACCTCTCAAAGGTACACACTTCTCTGCCTGAGCAACTGACATCAAATTAATGTTCTTTGTAGTTTTAAATCTGAACATCTACTCTACTTAATAAAAAACAGTGAGTGTGAAAGTAGAGGGTGTTTTCATGAGAATGTGTGCAGAAATAACACTCTTTATGTCAAAACAGTTACAGTGAAGAAAATTTTATCTATGCTAAGCAGCATTATAACGCTGGTGAGAAGTATTTGACCAGTGTAAAAACTTGCAGTGTCTCCCCTCCACCTGTCAAAATAATAATAAAAATGAAAAGGTCAAAGTACAGTTTAGGTGCTTAAGATTAAAAAAGCCTTATGTTGAAGATATGGTCTTTTAAGGAGCCTCCTCTCCTCGTTTACTCAGCAGAGTTTTTTCAAATGAGACCATGATGTACCATTCCCTTGAACAGCTGGAACACAGCCCACAGGCTGCAATATTTGCTCATCTGCTACCTGGGAGATGGAGCGTAGCTTCTGTTTGTGAAAGACAGGAAAAAGTGAGGTTAAAGTATTAACTCTGTTTCTCAATAATATAATATACGTGGTTGGGGGGTTTTTGTGCGTCTTTTCCTCAAGCTTTCTTTCCTGTTTGACACAACCTTCTTATGGAGAGGGTTCATTTTTCTTTCTCCATAATTAGTCTTGACCTATAGCTCATGAGTGGGGCTCCTGATCGTCCAGCTGATTTCAAACCTTTGTGAATGTGGAGTAATACGTCATTTGCAGCGAGCTGGAACAAACAAGGCCATTCTCTATCCCAACGTGAAGTTCTGTGTTTAAATCACGCCATATGAAATCTATATCTCGTCCAGGTCTTCAGGCTGCAGCAGTACATAACTGCAAACTCCCATGGAGGACTGAAGCGTCCCACAAATTGTGGCAAATTTCCCACAAAGTCCTGCAAATTGCAGCAAAATTCATGGGAAAAGAGACAGGAAATGATTTTTCCTGCCTGGGGAGAGCGGTTGTAAAGGTCTGATCTGCAGGTTCTCACAAGTGTTGGAGGAAAAATACATTTTTAATATTGCACTATGGAATATATCTCTTTTCCTATTTCACACTTAGGGGAAAGCACTAAAAATTTAGTATGTGTTATGGATGTTACTTTCCACTGGTGTGATACAGCGAACGCCACAGGTATATGTATTAGTACAATGTAATACAGGGATGCTGAATAATGTGACTGCTGCTGGATGTACACTCCTGCTTTACCTACAACTTGTGGACTCCCTAAAGTGGCAGTACTTGAACGACTGCCATTTCAAATATTAGTAGAAAGCCACATATTCTTTCATGCTTCAGTTATAAAGGGAGTATATAAATTATTTAATTGGGAGAAAGTATTGCATTAATATATTTACACTTCTAATGCATTTACAGAAACATGCTCCTCCCTATTGAGAATAATAAAACATTGGTGTAAATTTGCACCGGAGACATGACTGTGAATTGCAAGAAGCTACATGTGGAGAAGTGGCCCCTTTTCATCCTCTTGTCGAAGGTGGTTGCTGCATTTTCAGAGTGAGATACAGATGCCTGCTCTACCCTTGCTGGAGCTCTGCCAGAGCCTACTTTTCCCTCAAGAAACATGTGGTTGTTACACATCCATCTATTTTGCCTCGCTGGTACCTTCATCTCAAGGGCAACTGCTCTCTACAGATCACTTGTGCTGTCCCAAACTGAGTTTGAGATAATTGCCCCACCGGTGCGATGTGTCTCAATCTGACTGCCAATGTCAACTCAGAAGAATGTGTTTCCCTAAAAGTCTTCTAATTTAAGTGTACTGCAGCTTTTGCACTAGTCTAGTTAACTATCATCCGGGCTTGTGATCTTCTTAGGCTTATGTTTCACAGGTACAGCTAGAAATCTGAAATATTTAAAACCATATGCCTGTTTGCCTCAAACAAGAGGCCCTGCTTTTTAAATTTCATTTAATCCTTTCTGGATTTACACTTTTAGGCAATGGATTTTCATCTGCTGTAAAAGTGCTGAAATTAGAGTCCAGATTAACCACAGAATTTAAGAATAGCATCAATACTGAAAGCGATTTTGAATGAGATGTGGGTGTTTATTAGGAATGCTCTGCTGCCCAAATCCCATTCCTCAGTCTGATAGGGGCTGAGTTAATGAAGGAATGAGCCAAAAGGACCAGGGAATACCTTAGGCTTGTGTGCATCTGGTGCCTGCGGTCACAGTTTGGGTGCTGGAACAGACACATGAGTAGGAAATGGCCACTCTGGATAGAGAAGATGTTGGTGTTGTCCATACTCTTCTATGGAGGTGGTAGAGCCTACCTAGCAGGGTTATGTGAGTGTGGCCAGCGGGCAGAGCGACGTCCTTCAGATGTGCTTTCCCATCTTCCCGTGATAGCTGCTCATGGATTTCCAGAGCTAAAGATCTACCTTTAACCAATATATTGAGCTGCTCCTGGCACAAGGGTTTGCTAAAAAGGAGCTGGTACATCTGTTTGATCAGGAAATGTTTCTTAGATCTAGGTTAGCAATTTAGATCAAAGCTGGGAAAGAACAGATTAAGGGAGAGGGTTGTGGAAGACCAATCTAGTTTACATAGCACTTGCCTTGGCAGGTCTTTGCCTCGGTCAGGACAGGTTTGCTGGCCTGACCCAGCAGAGTGGGAGCAGAACCCACCACCATGCTACCATAGTTTAACAGAACTGCTCTGGTAGGATTTGGAGAAGGCTGTTGGTCTCCTCTTACGCTTTTTCCTACATTTCTTATTCTGTTCATCTCTTGTGGTTGGACCTGGGCAGGTAAATGAGAAACATGTTTTCATACATGCTGGTGGCTGTAGGGAAGCATCTCCATCTTTAGTATGACCTCCAGACAGAATAGACTCACCTTCATCTAGATAGAACTCCATCGTGCTTTTGCTGAGTTGGTGCCGGTTAGCAAAACCACCCTTTGGTGAGTGTGGATTCACTGCATAGTGCTGGACAACATAGGCTTTCACTTGCTGCCTTGACCTAGAGTTGCATGGCTGATAAAGTACGTTTATGTTAGTACTTAAACTATAAGGGGACCTGCCAAAAGCTCTTTGCAATTTTATTGCTTGCATTATTTTAGTCACTTCTTTATAGTACCAAAAAGTACAAGTATTTTCTAAAAATATTAATCAAAATTCCTCCTAAAATAAAAAAAAAGAAAAGAAAAATTAAGCCAGGCAAACCAGCTCTCCCAAGCCTGAAGTTAAGTGGAAATGGTTTTGATACCTTCTTTTTAATAGAACAAAGATGTGCTTTAAAAGTGCAACAGGCATTGTAGCAGAATGACCCTCTGTCCATTTACTGTTACTAAGAGAGCAGCAGCCTGCGGCTTGCTGTTCTTAGCTTCCTGAAAGGTGTTACAGCTTTGCCTCAGAGGTCTCGTATCCAGGATAACAATGATTTACCTTATTTACTCAAAGCTGACCTACCCTTTAGTATACTGCTCCTTCACTTAGTCAGCTCTATGGATGCCAGATATTGTTCTCCTGCAGGAAGTTCTTCCTGGAATTCTGCAGCAAACCAAAGGCTCAGGCAGTGGGAAAATGAAAATAAGGTCAACTTTCCCTTAGGACTAGAGAATACAAGAAACACACTGACACCATTTGAAACCTCCTTCCCAGAAAAATAGAAGCCACAAATACAGCCAGATTACACAAACTGGTTCAAGTCTGTAACCATTTCTTACCATTCCTTTTTTTCCCCCTGAGATAAACTTGATCTAACCTGTGTTTAAAGCAAAGATAAAAATGATTTATTTCCAGAAGAAGATTTGTTCAGAGGTGGCTGTCTGATTTTAATACATAGAAATATTAATATATACTGAGTGTTACTCGGTATGATCAAGCCTTTGCAAAAACGGGGGCACAGCAGACAACTTGTGTGATGCAGAGTAGCAGTATTTATTTATGCTGTGAATTGCACTGTTGATCTAGCTTCAAACAAGCAAATAGTCCTGACAGGTCTTAGCTAATGTCCCCTTGGCTGGCCTGGGAAAATGTGAAGCATCCCTGAGAAGTTCTGTAGTACGAGCAATGCTTAACATACATCGATGGCAGGACAAAGGCAAGTATATTTTTAGGATATTAATAGCTCATTTCACCCCACTTAGCCCCAGTTTCCAGAAATTATGACAAAGGCAAGTATATTTTTAGGTTATTAATAGTTCATTTCACCCCACTTAGCCCCAGTTTCCAGAAATTATGAATCAGTTTTTGATAAAACAGAAAACAGTAACAGCGAGGACAAAGAAGTTGTCCCTATTTCCTAGGAATTGTTGCTAAGTGTCAGTCTGTTAAACACTCCTCCTCTTTGCTTCTATCTTCACTTTCTGAAAAAAGGTCTGGAGAAAGCTTTGGGTCCACTTTTTAAGAGACAGAGATTACTGGCAAATTACAGACGGGTGATAAGAAAAGAGACGATGATGAGGACAGGAATCCTATAGAGCCTGGGCAATAAAAAGTGACACAGCTGAAAAGTTACCAAGGAATGTTTCAGAGAAACAAAGGATGTGGTCTTAGGGTCTCCGGAGAGCACAGTTATTTTATTATATTCTGTTCCTATGATCACTTTCATTTTGTTCCAGGGAGATTTTCAGCAACTTGAGAAACAGATTTCCAGGGCCAGCTAATCCCTCAGATACGTGCACACCACTCCCCTTGACTTTAATTGGAGCTCTGTGTGGGCATCTGAGTGCAAAATAGCCAGAAAATAGTGTCAATGTATAGACACAGACAAATGCAAGTATCCAAAAGTGACTGCTTTAACCTCTCATCGACATGAAAGGCTCTTAAGGCAACGGGGACATGTTAGTTTAGGAGGCATTGAGAAAAAAAATACATTTTGAGGCTGTTTTTATCCCCTATGCATCATAATCATAACTTTTTTTTATATCCCTTGAACCAGCGAGCACATGCAGTCGGTGTAAAACAATGACTGGATCCCATGTGAGGTACCATTTCAATTTTACGGTAAATTTCCTGTTTTATGGATTCCTTTCTGAAAAACTCATGGTATTCTCCAAAGAACATGAACTTTTTTGAAAACATAACAAATTGCTGCCCTATTAATAGTATTTTGCTTTAGTCCCAACTTTGTCTTTATCTCTGGTCTCACCGTTGGTTGTTATTACTTCTCAAATGTTTTATTTCTGTTTCACATGCTTCTCATTAGGGTTGCTATTTTAGGGTCGTCTTAAAAATATATTTTTTATTGCATTCAGCTAATTATACAGAACTTCTTCAGATGTGAGAATGCATCTTATTTACAAAACCCCCCTCTGATCAGGCAGTAGTTAAAAATACGTGTACAGGATATTACAATATGAAGTGTGCAAGACATTTGTGTGTTAATTAAAATCTTAGAGGAGAAACTTGTTCACATGAATTACTAGCCGGATTTTTAGCAGGTTGTATAAAGGGTGACAAATTACATGTTTGTATTCAGAAAGAGTGTGGAGTTTCTTGGTGAAAATCACTACATATGTTAAATCTTTTCTGTGTCCGCTACAAAGATATGCGAGTAAGAAATTGTATGAGTGCAAACGACCTGAGAGTAATTAAAATACTTAATCTGCTTCTGTTTCCAACAACAAAAAAGTAGTCTTATATTCAGACTATCTTTAAAACAAAAAAAGGGTGAGGAGAAGAGAAAAAACATGTATGCTGGTTGTAGCTTTCTCTTACAGCATCAGTATTTTTGACGCAAAGGAGGAGGGCAAAGAAGGTTCAAAGTAGTTAAAGAAAATCTTTGCAAATCCTGGAGGGCAGCACTTGGTTCCTACCCAGATTTAAGTGGTGAGATACCCGAGGCACCTTCCTGGTAAAAGTAACATGGAGTTATCTTACAGTGTGGTTTAGTCTGTGTTTATTCCCTACATCTAGTCTACGTGCCTATTTTTTATGTAAGAATCTGTCTTGCTGAAAATATTTAAATTTTTCCACCTCAAAGAGGAGATACTGCTGAAGGTCGTTCTTGCATGCATTACGTTAATACTTTGGGGGTTGTGAAGGTCAGTGATATCCTATTTGCTTGAACTAGAGCACTGGAAAACCATGTATTTCTTAGTAAAAAATGATTGTATGTCTATGCATTTGGTATAGCTGGAGAAAATAAAACTGTTGGCAACAAACGGTCTTTTGAGAAGACAGAGTTTTTAAATGCAGTGGAATCTGCAGAGGAGACTGCAAAATTACTGGTGAACCTCTCGTGCTTGCAAAAATACCCTAATATCTCTGTCTAGAGTACAAGAACTCATCTTCAAAAATGACACCTCTATTAAATTAACTTGTTTCTGCCAGTCTCTTGTTTACTGAAGGCTGCTTTCACGGTTTCATAAAATGCCAATAATAGAGATGACTTACGTCATCTCCTTTGACATGTGCGCTTTGATGTGTTTTTAACCCATATGTACAGGAAAGGGTTTAGGTCTTGTGATTAGCTCAAAAGACCCGAGTTTTGCATTTTGCTTGCAAGTTGTTACAACCTCCAGTTTCAATGGTGCTGAATATTTTCAGTGGCAAGTTGAAAAGAAATGCAGCAGCAGGTACCTACTTGCTGAGAACTCAGTTTGCGTATATAGGTGCACTTGTAGATGGCTATAGATACATACTTACAAAATATAAGTTTACACATGAAAACATCTGCTTTTAGTTTATCTAACAAGGTGGTTGTGATCTTACCTTAGCAAGTATCCCTAAAGATTAATTTAATCTCTAGAAACCTGTTAGAATTCTTCAGGCACAAAGTCATATGACTGTTCTTAAACAAAACTGAGATTAAAGCTGTCACTTTTGGGTATGAATTCATCAAGAATTTCCCCTGGAAAACTTTTAAGAGAATTATTACCAGGATTTTTGGACATTTTTAGGCAGCAGATGTCTCTTTTTTTTTTTTTTTTTTTT
>Ga0065711_1041120_pt1 | contig 16397 bp, 5 predicted proteins | sample Hoacrofraction12_FD_59098 | JGI IMG/M metagenome (GOLD analysis project Ga0065711, IMG submission 59098) | Hoatzin crop microbial communities from Cojedes, Venezuela - Epithelial fraction 12 v2 (version 2) | ecosystem: Host-associated > Birds > Digestive system > Esophagus > Crop | place...
CCCGCCTGGACAAGGTCCTGTGCAGCCTGCTGTAGGTGACCCTGCTTCGGCGGGGGGGTTGGACTGGATGACCCACGGAGGTCCCTTCCAGCCCCTGCTGTTCTGTGATTCTGTGATTCTGTGACAGGTCAATACTTACTTGCCCCTCCACATCCTTCACAAAATTTCACGCAAGTTAATACTAGTGACCCTCCATAAATGGTAGTCTTCAGTTAGAAAGCTTTTTACAAGAGTCATGGCATAAGCACTAGCAGGTTTCAGTTTGCACCCATTCAAGTTGTGAATTATACAATATACTAATGTCTTGCTGTGATTACAAGACAATCCATGTACTGCAGGTTGCAGGGTTGGAGATCTAGACAACAGACCAAGGTTAAAGGCTCTAATTCATTTAACATGAGCAAATTCAAAGAAATACATCCACTATTTAACCATCCATGTTAATCCTTCTTCCCTACACAGATGTATTTACAAATGCAAGTAATACATGACTGGAAGAAAAAAGATACATAAATTAAAACATTTATTAACTATTTATATAGACTCTAAACTTCTGAAAAATATTGTCTTGTCATGTTGCTGGTAGTGGTATTGCATTTCATTGTAGTCCACAAGCAAGTAGTTTCATATGCATTGAGACTAATAAATTTTCATTTCCTGTAGCATATGGGTCATGGAGGATCAATTTAGGTGGCTAAAGATTAACAAGTCTCAACAGAAACTCTTCCTATTGTCAGAGCTTTGATAAAACTTTTTCCGACATAGATTTCTTCAGTAGTAGATGACATGCAAGCTCCAAAGTCTTCTTTTCTTTCCATTAAAGTGCCTGCATGGTCTTCTCTTCTATCCAGTTTTCATGAAACTTCTACAAAATTAATGTTTGGAGACTTATATGCCCCTGATGGATACATTTGAAATTCACCACCAGATTTTACACTAATTCAAACACTTGGACATCATGTCCCAGACAAGCTTATTTTTATGAAGTGTCTCCAGTTTTCTCATGAGCTAGGTGGGTTAGAGTTTTGTTTATCTCCTGTATGCTGCAGTATTTGAACTGGGACACAAAAACGTTTTTGTTGCCAGTAGGTCGCTAGCTAAGTGCTTGCAAGAGCTAAAACAGAAATTATTTTCCCTGCCTAGCAGAAACAGAAGCTATCAAACTTTTTAATGTACGACCTAAGGGGGCAATCCTCATCCCAGCAAACCATATCATGCATCTCCATGCAACTGCGTTAGAGATCTGCTTTTTGAATGCACACACTTTTGCTAAGATTGAGTGCTTGAACAAGCCCGAAGCACGTCACAGCTGAAGTCTGATGTGCAAAACAGCTATTGAGATGAAAAATACCCTGGATGAGTCTGGGAACTGAGCAGGTCACCTTTGCTCTCTGTCAGAGAATTTAGAAGAATGGGCGGTTGTCACAATGCAACAGTGAAGGAGCTATAGCCTCTCAAAAACGAGAGGAAAATTCCCTACCTGAGAAGAGGTAACAAGAGATGCTGATTTCTAAGCAACGGTTTCTGTCTCTATATGCAGGGTGTTTCCCCGGGAATCTGGGGACGAACACCCCCAGGTATAGGACAGTTGCCTAAAGGGGTGTGGAGACAGTTGGGAGTTGCAGGTATGGCCTCTGTCCTGTCAGAGCAGCCACCAACAGCAGAGCAAGCAGCAGACTACAGGCCACAGACACATACGGGCACTCCTGCCATTAACACAAGTGAAACAACAAAACTATACAGTTGGCACATCTAAAGAGCTCTTCAAATAAGATGAACACTAGAAGGGAGGATCTGGGGGCATTTTTTCTTTGTACACCATTCTTTTTCAGCAAACATTCCCCAAAATTTAAGCAGGATGTCACATTCTCTATTATTTATTACATCAGTGATAAAATTTTTGGTACTGTTTTCTGCTGGGAAATGTATGTAAAGGGCAATTGAAACATTGTATTCAGGCTGAAATGAAAACTTCCTGAAATTAAAACATTTTGAGTTTTAAAGCAATGGTTCATTTTGAACCTTTACTTCAGAAAAGAAATACCCACAGTCCTACAATGGAATGAAACACTGAACAGAATAAAAACAATCTTTCACTTTTTCTTGTTTTTAAACAAAATCTGTCATGCAACTGACTTGTCTGTTCCTTATGGATGACAAAGAAAAAGAAGGTAGGGATACATTTTGTTTTGGTTCCATTCCTAAACTTTCTTTTTCCTATTTATTAAATGACTGCCACAATCTCTTGTCCTCCATGATCTGCATCTACCTGTTTGTTTCTGAACACAGCACCACAGTAACACGCAGCTTTCTGTATGCAGTGTAAAGCTGTATTTGAGCAGTACCAAACCAGACTTACCAAGGACTGTTTTGAATTTGCAAGTGTTTCCAGTATACTGAACTTAGTACGTAGTATATACTGTAATATATACTACCTGCCTAACTGTCTGCACAAGAAACTGGGTAAGGAGTTTGATCTGTTTCAGGGTCTATGACCTCATATGCTGCGAGTAACCAAACTAGCTGAAAACTGGCTATGCTGTGCCCATCAGTTTACTTGCTTTGTTGTGCTGTTGAATTCTGAAGATGGCTTTATTTTTGCTAGGTCTGACAGCAGTTTTTACTGGTAGACATTTCAAAGAGAAGGTTGTTTAATGATTTTACTTAATAGCCTGAGGCTACAGAAACACAGCCTTCTCTGTATCTTAAAATTCACTATCTTCTTTTCAGTTTGTCATCCTTCTAGCTGTAAAAGCAAAACCTTATATTCCTGTTCAGTGTAGTGAGCTCTTCTTTCCTTTTAAGTAATTGTTGCACCATTAAAATTCAAATCCACCTGTAGAGTACCAGTGTTGAATCTAACAACACGTAGACGTGTTCAATTCATTTCAGTTTTTCTTGTGAGTCTACTATATCAGCCACTTGCCCTAGCTAAGTATCACCAACACTGAAAGTCTTCTTGTTGTTTTTTTGTTTTCTGAAAACGAGGGTCTCTGTTCACTGTAGGAGTGATGCTGTTTTATTTTGCACAAAGTACTCACCTTGGGCTTTGCAAACTATTTGCTTTATGATGCTTGGCATAATGTTTGTGAAGCCTTTTGTGGCTGATAAAGTCCTTATATCTTCTGCACACATACTATCCTTTTCCTGATTTTCATTAGTCCTGCATATGTCTCATAATTTTTCACGATGTTCAAATAGGCTTCAATATTCAAATTTTATCTTCATTTGTAACCTAAGACAAATTTGTTTAGATTTCATTTTGTGAAGTGTAATAGCCTGTCATTTACAGTTAAGGACCTAAAGAAACATGGCTTGTTTAACACAAGATTAGTTTTGAATAATCTAGTTTGTGCTTGTTGGACTGGAAGAAAAATTCTAGAATTTCAAATGAAGAAGAAAAATTTTAGAATTCTAACATCTCTGAGTCAGTTGCAACACACCCAGAATCTGGCAACATTCACTATTGGCTTTGATTATTTTCCTTTCCATTTTCCTTTTGGAGTTTCCTTATTTTCCTATTGTGATCTGAAGACAATCCTGCTGCTAACACCTCTTTATGTCAGTTGGCTTGAGTAGAGAGCTTTTATGGTGATAGAGTTGGTGTTTTGCTCTCAGCTTTTGTGTGTTGTAACATGTTTAGCTTCCAGTTTTACGTACCTCAGCTGGTAACTCACTTCTGACAACCATTCTGTATCCGTGCCTAAACAGATACAACCAAGATGGTGTGATATTCAGACCTACTCTTCTAACATGTTTTTCTCTGTCATCAAATACTTCTTGAAAGCAGCATTCTCTAAGTCTGTACACATAATCATAAAGTAGTGTCCTGTTGGGAAGCTGCTTATGGTAGCAGCAGCAGGCACAGCTCTACTGAACTGCATGTGATGCTAAAAAGCAATTGTATTGTGGGCTACAGAAGGTAAAAAAAATTAAGAAGGCAGATGCCACATTGGGGATTGTCACAAGTTTCCACAGGGATTAGAATATCCATCTCTGACATTATTTACACAACTAAGCAATAACCAAAGTGTAAAAAGTGCAACTTTCTGGAAGAAAGAAAATACAAAACAAAATGGTGACACTGAAGCAAATCTTTCTCACTGGTTCTACATCTCACCAGTAATTATGAGCTTATTTGACTCGTGCTTAGAACAAGATGGGGAAACACAAGAGGAAAAGACATGAGAAATATTCTTATTGTCAGTATTCTAATAGCTGACATCAAACTCCCAAAAGACCAGGAAGCTTAACCTAATTAAGATACAGAAGGTAATAGGCAATAATGTGTCACTTCTTATGTAGTTCTTCTCTCTTTCTTTCAGTGCGATGATATGCATTTGAATATTAGGTCAAAGTACCCAAATAATTTTTTTTTTACAATTATTTTTCAGCTTAGACAGTATTATCTCCTATTTTTTACAGATCTCTTCTGCAAAAGCAGTTTTTACTAACTACTATTAGTTTCTTTTGAAAACATTGATTCTTTCCTGTCTCCAGACTAATTAAGATGTCCCACTCCATCCCAGTCCCCACTGATACCAAAAGGCAGCTGTTGAGCACATGTCCATTGAGAAGATATTTTTATCTGCTAAAATTATAGTCAAAACACACTCTTTTAGTATGCAATGTCTAGGAAGATTTCTGGTTTCCCTGAGAACACTTCTCTGGTTTCTGATGAGCTGTCTGTGCTGCATCTTCTGCTCAGGTGCCATCATGAGCTGTAGAAGGTGCTTGTCCTTCTCAGTTAGTTGGAATCTTTCTCACTTGTCCATATTTTGGTCACAAAGGCTATGGCCCAAAAAGCAAGAAAAGGAAGAGACTGGGATTAACAGCAATGAACTCAAGGTTTGAAATGAAATCAGCAGGCAAGTGACTGGGAAATGCAATGACGCCCAGTTTACTGTTTCATCCAAACTACCCACTGCCTAAAGATTTTTCAGAGATTTTAAAGCGCAAGGGAAAAGGACAAAAGCAATCATGAAATGTGCTTTAAAATCTCTCAACCAAGGAGATCAGATACATTCAGAGGATCAGTGTTCCCCATGTAGGCATATGCATGTGACAGAGATTTATCTATTTATCAGGAGTACCCAGAGACTCTAGGGGGCTGATCTGATGATCAGCTCCTGTTTACCAAAAAACAAGAAAAAAAAAAAAAAGATAAAATCACACCACGTCTAAGCAAGCATACCTACAAATAGACGGGGCATAAGGCACACTAGAAGTGCCTGTTCCTGCTCAGCTAACAATCCAGCGACAAGATGATTACTAGGAAATAACAAATTACTTTGCTGTTTTAATTGCTTCTTAACACACTAATGACAAGGTGTCATTTTAGACACCAATAATAATATTAGAATCATAGTATCAGAGAATGCTTTGTGTTGGAAGGGATCTTTAGAGGTCATCCAGCCCAACCCTCCTGCAGTGAATCGGGATATCTTCAATTAGACCAGGCTGCTCAGAGCCCCGTCCAATCTGGCCTTGAACGTTTCTAGGGATGGGGCCTCCACTACCTTTCCGGGCAATCTGTTCCTGTGTTTCACCATCCTCATGGCAAAAAATTTATTCCTTATATCCATTCTAAATCTACCCTCCCTTACTTTAAAGCCATTGCTCCTTGTCCTACCGCAACAAGTCCTGCAGAAAATATTTCCCCCGTCTTTCCTATAGGCCCTCTTCAAGTACTGAAAGGCCGCAGTGAGGTCTACCCAGAGCCTTCTCTTCTCCAGGCTGAACAACCCCAACTCTCTCAGTCTGTCCTCATAGGAGAGGTGCTCCAGCCCTTGGATCATTTTTGTGGCCCTCCTCTGGACCAGCTCCAACAGTTCCATGTCCTTCTTGTGCTGGGGGCTCCTGAGCTGGATGCAGGACTGCACCAGAGTGGAGCAGAGTGGCAGAATCCCCTCCCTCGACCTGCTGGCCACGCTGCTTGTGATGCAGACCAGGAAATGGTTGGCTTTCTGGGCTGTGAGTGCACATTGGTGCCTTATGTTTAGCTTTTCATCCACCGGTACCCCCAAGTCCTTCTCATCAGGGCTGCTCTCATTTCCCTCATCCCCCAGCCTGTATTGATACCAGGGGTTGCCCCGACCCAGATGCAGGACCTTACACTTCTCCTTGTTGAACCTCATGAGGTTCACACAGGCCCACTTCTCCAGCTTGTCCAGGTCCCTCTGGATGCCACCCTGTCCTTCTGGTGTGTCAGCTGCACCACTCAGCTTGGTGTCATCTGTGAACATGCTGAGGGTGCACTCGATGTCACTGTTAAGTCATTGATGAAAATGCTAAACAGCACCGGTCCAAGTACGGACCCCTGTGGGACACCACTTGTCACCAGCGTCCATTTGGACATCTAGCTGCTGACCACTACCCTCTGGCTGCAACTTTCCAACCAATTCCTTAGCCATTGAACAGTCTATCCATGAAACCCCTATCTCTCCACTTTAGAGAGAAGGATGTTGTGAGGGACTGCGTTGAAGACTTTACAGAAGTCCAGATAGATCACATCCATAGCTCTTCCATTGTCTACTGATGCAGTCACTCCATGCTAGAAAGCCACTAGGTTGGTCAGGTAGGCCTTGCCCTTGGTGAAGCCATGCTGGCTGTCTCAAATCACCTCTCTGTTCTCCATGTGCCTTAGCATAGCTTCTAGGCGGTTCTGTTCCATGATCTTGCCAGGCACAGAGGTGAGGCTGACAGGTCAGTAGTTCCCAGGGTCCTCCTTCCTACCCTTTTTACAAATGGGCACAATGTTTCCTTTCTTCCAGGCACCAGGGACTTTGTCTGACTGCCATGACCTTTGAAATATCATGGAGAGTGGCTTGGCAATGACATCAGCCAATTCCCTCAGGACTCAGGGATGCATCTTGTCAGGTCCCATTCCTATTCAGCAGTTCTGGTGTACTGCACTATCAGATACTAGATCTCAGACAAATTCTCTATCTTTTCCCCAGTTAGGAGTCAAACCTCTGGGACCCCTGTGTGTTCTTCACTTAATTGAAGTCAAGTTAAATTGAGGACATTCTGCCCCTTGTCGGGATCCAGTGATTTCTCACATGCAGAATCCTAAACTTTTTCCATTATCTCAACAAGTGGGTTGTATTCTTAGTCAGATTAATCATCCCCCTACCCCCTTCAAGGACAGCTGCAAATGTGATTTCTCTTTAGTTGCATTTTAAATTAGAAAACCTAAATGGCTTCCACCTATGGCTGAATATAAAGTTAAATAGATGTCTCTTGCTCTGTTTCCTCAGGATGAGTCACCTAAATTGTTAAAACAGCAGAGTGACATACACAGGTAAGAATAATAATGTCCTTGTTGGTGACAATTCAATGAAACAAGCAGATTAGTCACTAGGGGGTGACTGAAATGTTGGGTATTTAATTTTTCTAGGGCATTTTTTTTCTTATTTGATGGGTGTCTCCCCTTTCATTTCATTAGCTTGGTTATAACAAAAAATCAAAACTAAAGGATATTTTAGATTAGAAAGTAGAATTCTTTGAATCCACAGCTACAAGCACTGGCTCGGTATTTGCATGTAATCATATGCCCAGAGAAGTCTATAATTCACCTTCATAGGACAGCCAGTTAGTCCCTCTCGGTGTTTGTATTGAACTATTCTGGTAGGATAGGTCTAGAAAATCTAAGTAAGTAAGGCTCCACCACAAGCTGTAGAAACACATAGACTTGATGCAGGTCTTCCATTGCACTAATCCCACCTTCCACTAATGACTTGGCTAGATGTCTACTGCATTTAATAAGCAGTAAGGTTGAAAAGATTATGCTGGGTTTGCTTTTCTTTGAGGTACATATTTTTCACTCTCACTCATTTCCTCTGTGCATGTGTGCAAGCAGGCATGTCCCTGCTACCTCCTGAGTGGCTGATTTCAGTCCAATCTGTCCAAATACATCAGACAAACATTTCTTTCAGTGGCAATACCATGCTGCACACTTCTCTTTCTTCTTCTGGCCCCTTAACTGGATCAGTAAAGTTGCTTGTGCTGCTGTGCACTCAGCTAGACCCTCTTGCTGGGACAGTTCAAATGTGTACCAGTTCCTTGAGCTTGTTTACTGTCCCACACTACCCTTGCCAACAACTGAACCAGCACAACTAGATGTGAAAGAGCAGTAGGGAATTGTATAAAAAAATAGATGGGAGCTGCTAATGTTCTACATTTTTGCAGTGTTAACGAAACCAAGCCGCTGGGTAGATGATACCAACCCTATTAATGCTCTGAACAAAGGAAATTATTCTGCATGCGTACACTTCTCACTGGACATGAGAAAAATCCACTTTGCTTCTCAGCACAGGTATTTATAAAAGTTTTTACCTATTTTGAATTTCAGCACTTGAAGCGTTGTTAGCCTGTTACAAGGTTTGTCCAGGTCCACTGCAACTAGAAAGATGTCCATACACACTGGAGAACCTGAAATAGCTGGGTAGGTAGGGTGGGAAGGAGTCTCTGGTTCTTCTGGAGGATTCAATAAACTTCTTTTTTTTAACTTGCTGAGATGTCCTGCTGAAGGTCTGCTTAAACACAGAATCACCTGGAGAGTCAGATCCAGGTGAGATTCTCTCTTGTCACCTAAGACTGACAACAAAGAGGTAAAGGCTGGGAACCAGAGCAGCCACCAGAGATCCCACTTCCTTAACATATTTCTTGCAAACACTGAGGATTTCCATGCATTGGATGCTTTCTTCCCACGAACAAACAGATCTCCTTCCTGGGGCTTGCAGCCATGCTTAGCCATGTTAGGAGAAAGCTAGAAATAACCAACACTGGAGGTGAGCCCTGCATTATCTGACTCCCACTGGCAGGGATAGCCTTGCTTAATCATCATGATGTTAGGGAGGCTTTTCTCCATGGCCATTACCCATTCTTTAGCAGTAAAACACAGAGTGCATGTGCCTGGTCAAAACTGGAACACCGGAGTATGACTGGAAATTTACATTTCTTAGGCAAAATGGTATTCTGGATTCCTTTACCCTGCAGATGCATATGAGACAGGCTGAGAGTTCAGAAAAAAAATGGGGAAAAGCCTCTCGCACCTCTGCTAGTGCAAGAGCATTAAGCACACTTCTGAGTCAGGCTTTCAGCTGACACAATTTGGAGGCAGAGCTGGAACTCTGAGTGTTTCATTCTCCCTGTGTCCATGCGGATAGGACTGTGTGCACTCTTGTAAAGAACAGAAATGTAGAGACAGCATAACCAAATTGCCAAATTTTCCTTCTAGTAGGAGTAACCTGAAAGACTCTGGGTTTTGCACATTTGTTCCATCCAAAAGAAAGAGATTCCCAAAGGAAAAGGTAACCTTAAGATCCTCAGGCCATGCTGTTTATGGGGAGCCACTGGGCAGAAAAGGTCTGCAATCAGTCTTGTTACATGGAAATTAATAGGAGATTTCAACATTCCTACCAAAACTTAGGAAAGAAAAGTACATTTCCTGATATGGCCAAAAAGGTCATACACAAAGAAATCTTTCTTCAAAGGGGAGTTTTGAGGGGAATAAAAATAAGGCAGCGAGGCGGTCACTGCCGCTGTAGTTATGCAGCAATCAGGTTTGAGAGAGAACATTCAGCTCTACAGAAACAGCAGACAGCCGTTGGCTGAAACTTTTCAATTCACACGAAACTGCATTTTAAAGTTTCTGAATGCTAAGGAGTACATTTGCAAATCAACATTGAGCTGTTTAATAATATACATTATACTCTATATTTTCACATTTCTCTCATCAGATATTGTTTTTTCGTGTGTGTGTGTGATGAAAGAAGCTTACCAGGACATGCAGCATAGGAAACGAATCGTCAGGCTGCAGTACATAAATCACTCCAGAGCGGCAGAGGCTTGGCACACACCCAAGCTGGAAATTCAGTGAATGGTGGGCTATGTGTACGACCACTGTTGCTGCTGAATGAAGTACCTAAGGAAAAAAATTTGGGAACCCCTAGTTTACAGTGTGCTGTTATCGAGCTGTATGTCTGACAGGCACGTTCGCTTCCCCTTCCAAAAGAAAGGAATACAGTGTACAGGCACTGAATAAATTACCGTTTCTGTTTAGCAGCTGTTCAACACATAGTTGTATGCATAGTCCCATATGGTGGCAGACCCTAGATAGTTTCTAATAGGTTACCCCACAGTGCCAAATAGAAAAAACTGCCTTGTTTTTATCATTAAGCAAGGGTGATTCTGTAGAGCAGGGTTTGACAGGACATAAGTTCACACTCTATTTATCCGACTACAATTTGTAATGCTGACAGTAAGTCTGGACATGGGAACAGGAGTTAGGGTTTTATTTTTCTCCTCTTAGTATGAGCCAGAAATATTTCCAGAGTCAAGAGAGATCTTGATTTCTGGTAAACTATTCAGCATGCCTCTAATTGCATTCAGCTTTAGTATCAGCTCACAAAGGAACACTGCACTTTGATTTAGCAAAATGAATGCTGGTGGATGGCCAGAATGTGAATTTTATAAAATATCATTAGTTATCCTCAGAAGTGCTGTCTCTGTGCTATTCTGAGGTCTGAATATTCAGATGAACTAGAAGGACATCTCAATTTGCTAAAAGACTATGCAGCTGGAGAGTGAGACTTGCTCATCATTGCCAAAAGACAGAGCAGATCATGGCCCTTTATATTATGACATGAGGTTTTAATGGGATCCAGAGTTCGGTGATAAAGTTTTTTTAAAATGGATGTTATCAGCTCAGCTTGTGACAACACAGCAACTGCTGGCAACTTCCAGATACTATCTAGATTGTCTTTAGTATATTGTCATTAGACTCATCGACCCTAAGCTTTTTGATTGGAAGCAGTGATGTGCACACAACTGACTCACAATAAAATGTGTATGTTAAGTTTGCATTATGGTTTCTGTCTGTGGCATCCAGTCAGGCTTTGACCTTGCTCAGGAGACAAACAATCGGAATTTTCCAGTACTTTCTGTGCACTAGCCCTGTATAAATGGAAAATTACAGCTATAGCTGGGGAGATGAGTCAGCCAGTCTTCAAGACTCCCAAGTATTCCTGCAAGAGTAGACCCTAAAGCAGATTGTAACGGGAGATGCAGACCATCAGGCTTTCCCAGAAGTCTGTGCATTTGTATCAGTGATACTACAGGACAGGGTTGCAGGGTCTGTAGGGTCAGGACACAGATAGTCAGTATAGAATAACCACTACTTGCTATCGTTACTCACTGAGACTGGAAAAAATAGTTACTACAGTGGATAGCTGAGAAGTTATGGGCAGATGCATCCTGTTATGGAGTTTTTTCCCTCCCAGGGAAAGAGCAAGCCTAAGTGTGTGCCTAGCATGGTTGCAAACACTACTCTTGAATAGATGAAATAAGCAGTCTTATATAAGAAACCTAATCACACTAGGTTCTTCACAAAGCAACATTTTATTCCAAGGGTATTCAGCACAGTTTATAACTACGCATACAGTAACTTATACATCTTTATTCAAACAGTCATGTCACTATTACCACAGTTTCAAATTCTGTTCTAAAAATAGCCACTGAGTTGTCATTTATCGGTCACTATTTACAACATATGCAGACTTGTATTCTTTGGTACTTTTAAGATTCCCTCAAGCATGAAGATCGATTATGGTGCAGTTCTTTAGAATAAATGGCATTTGCATCTGCATTTATTCTACATTTTTCTGTCATAAGTTTCTGGAAACCGTGCCCAGACATTTCACCAATAATACCTATAGTACACATTTTAAAAATAGTTTGGTTTCTCCTTTTTGCATTCAAAACAAGTGAAACAGAGAAAACACAGGTAAAACATAATACTAACCACCCTCCTGAAGCAACTCCTTTACTTTCAAAAGCATCCTTTCACCTTGCTAAAGTTTGTGGTCTTCCTCCTCCACACATGCATTCTTTATTTCTTTCCTCTTCTCTGTTAAATAACTTTTGGACTTCACATATCAGTATGCAGATATCTATCCATATTTGCACCTAACAGATATTCAGCTTCTATCATACACCAAGTGAGTTCTGAAAATACAGAAAGATAAAATGGTGTGATTATAAGAGAAACCATTAATAAATACCACAGTATCATCTGGAATATTTCAAAACATTGCTAATGACCAAGTCACATGAAGATTGTAAATCATGTAGGTACCCCATTTTACTCCAAAAAGCCAGTACTTGCTAATTGTAGTGGGTCAGAATTACCCATTCCATTTTGATTTTGTTTAGAAAGGGAGACAAAATGAAACATCCCTCTTCCCTGTACTGTGCATGGAGTTGGTATCAGGAAGGAAACTATTTCAGTTTGCAGAATATTTTTGTCTTTGTGAATTTTTTGGTATCAGGAAGGAAACTAGTTCAGTTTGCAGAATATTTTTGTCTTTGTGAATTTTAAGTTACATGTCCGACTTAAAAATATACATTGAGTCAGTTTCCTGCAACGCAAGTCTGACCTTCCAGATCAGTTCGCTTGTCCTGCTTTTATTATCTTCCACTTGTTGCCTAGTAGTCTGCCCCACTGACAATAATCTGACAACATTGGCCCTGATTTCACAAAGCTGTATGATGGGCAAGTTGCTTAAGTTAATATTTGGACATCTGGTCAAAGGAATGCTGTGTATTTTTTTGTATAAATTTTATTTGAAAGTTCACTAGTAATAGGTGTGTTGACTGCTAAATTCTTTATACATTTTGTTGAATCACAAATACACAAACAAAACAAAACAGGAAGACTGGCTTTGTTAAACCTCCAAGGCTATAACGTATCAAAAATGTTATTTGTTAAGACCTTTGGTACCTCCTCATACTGAATAATTTTTGAATGCATGCATGAATTTGAAGCCAAATTGCTTCTTTTGTTTTTATTTTTTTTTCAGTCTTTTACTGCTGCATCATCTTACATCAGCTGCAATATGGATACACCTGCCTATTATCCTCCATAGCAATAAAAATAACTATAGTGCACAATAAAAAATACATATTTGCATTAAAAGCAAGTTCCTTGTATTAATATGCCCTTGAATTGGAAGAAAAACAGGTGCAGTTATCCAGCTACAAATCATTAACAGAGTATTCCTAGCACTCCCCATTGTGCATACCATAGTCTCCACAGCACAGCTCCTCTTGAATCTTTACTGGCATAATTCCTTTAATTAGGTGCTTTTGCCTGACGGACAATCTGGTTGATAACTATGTTATAGGCACTGAGCCTTTTAAAAAAAAATTGTTTCTTTACAGGTAGTATCCAAAAAAAATAAAATGCTTCCAGGGATGCAGGACAGACAAGACAGCCCCTTGGGCTTGGAGCTAAAACAAACTTCAGAGTGCTTCAGAAACCAGCTACTGAATGAAAGATTAAGTAAGTAATTATTGTTGCTAATAAGACTACCACTATATCCTCAATTCATGCAGGTCACCAAGCAGTTTTCCAAAAACGGGTTGTAGGGCTTCTTTTTATTGCTCGCTTTCATTACAGGATGGGCCATTGAAATACCCCTCACCATTGGCACTGGACAGCTCTTTGCAATCCTGATGGAAGTGACCCAGCACACGGACAGCCCTGGGAACACTGGTGACATACAGGAAACACAAAAGGTAACTGATAGCATCTATAAACAAAAGTTCAAGGAGACTGAGAAAACATCAAGACCAGGAACTCCACAGCTGTAAGACCTGGAGTATTTATCTAGCTTAGTTATGGAAGACGTTAATCTGTAAAGAAAAGCACTGCTGTTACCAATCAGCGAAGACAATTACTTGCAACGTAGCTAGTCACAGAGGTTAATCACATCTAGAAAAATCCACAGTAGCCCTTCTGAGTAGAAATCTGCCTGTACAGCCATCCGTGAGTCCTGATGCAGCAGTACAGCACCCTTCCACTCCACCCCTTATGTTTTCCTCTGGATAATATATTTGAAGGATATTTGCCCCAGCTGAGCTATGCAGCAGGGGCTTCTGCATGAAACTGATGCTTGTAAACCTGGTCAGTCCCCATTTCAGTTGTTGGCCACCCAGGCTTTGCAAGCTGGATTGCTATACCTTCACTGTCCATGTGGTAGAAGTTGAACAGGATACTGGTTATTCAAATGAGAATTTATTTTAGTGTGTAAGTATTGCCATCCACAGGCTCAGTAGTATGTCAGTGAGAAATAGCCCTTTGGAACAAGACAGCTACCAGCATGTGGAAAGCCTTTGGTTTATTCACAAATGCCCAGCTATTATCCCACAAAAAACCTGTACATTTCTAGCCCTGTCAATCAGCAGATAAATGTCAATAAACATATTCTTCAGAAGTGGTTAGTACTCGACTAATGCAGAAGGTAATAGCAGCCCTGACAAAATTAAGCACCCATTTAAAGTTTTACTTTTCAAAAGATGTTCTCTTAAAAAAGCAGCCATTAGTGTAGCACTAAAATGCAGCAGTCCCCCACCTGCTGCTCTGCTCAGCACTAAGGAAGCCCGATCAAAGCCTCCCAGGCTCCCAGCTGACCTGGTATGACAGTATTGTCCAGGCAGCCTCTGCAGTGGCCCACCGACAGCAGAGCAGCACACATGTAGAGCTAATAACCAGCAAACATCCCCAGCCCTTTCAGGAAATACTATGGTGCCTGCTTTGTATTATACTCCTTCTCAGCAGTGCTTTGGAGAAATGATTACATAAGTATTGTAAAATGCTGTTCCGTATGCAATCTGCCTACCACCAGAGACACAGAAAAAAGGGCAGAGATCAGGGACATTATGTGGGAGAAGCTGCAAACAGAGAAGGAAAATGTCTTATTATTGTGAATTTCTGAGTGACGCTGTGAAGAGTTAGATACAACTCCTCCTACGTCGCTGGGAACCACAGGTCATCATCACCCATACGCCTCTGGAAAGCTGATTCTCTCCACAAACTTGACGGAATTTAGCATTTGGTGTATAACTTCAATGCCCTGACCATTCCACTGCCTGGTACTTGCAGCTTCCATAGCACTTTCTCAAGCACCAACGTGACTGCAAGGCAGTCAGCATGCTTCGTCCTCCCTGCATAAGTTCCCCTAAACCTGCAGGACTTCATTCACAGGGCAGATGTGTACTTCTTTGCTTTGTTTTCCCTTAATTTTCTCTTTTTTTTTTGATAGGAAAGGTCTACATTTGAAACACTTCATTAACAACTCGTTAACCAGCATAATGACTCTCTGCCACAGAATCACAGAATCACAGAATGGTAGGGGTTGGAAGGGATCACTGGGGATCATCTAAGCTCAGGGGATCATTTAAGCTCAGGAAGTGTGGGCTGCATGAGTGGTTGGTGAAGTGAATTAAGAACTGGCTGAATGGCAGAACTCAGAGGGCTGTCATCAGCAGCGCTGAGTCTAGTTGGAGGATGGTAACTAGTGGTGTCCCCAGGGGTCAGTACTGGGCCCAGTCTTGTTTAACTTCGTCATCAACGACCTGGATGAAGAGTTGGAATGTACCATCAGCAAGTTTGCTGATGACACCAAACTGGGAGGTGTGGTAGATACACCAGAAGGCTGTGCTGCTGTTCAGCGTGACCTCGACAGGCTGGAAAGTTGGCAGAGAGGAACCTGATGAGGTTCAACAAAGGCAGATGCAGGGTCCTGCACCTGGGGAGGAACAACCCCATGCATCAGTACAGGCTCAGGGCGGACCTGCTGGAGAGCAGCTCTGTGGAGAGGGACGTGGGTCTCCTAGTGGACCACAAGTTGACCATGAGCCAGCAGTGTGCCCTGGCTGCCAAGAAGGTCAATGGGATCCTGGGATGCATTAGGAAGAGTGTGGCCAGCAGGTCGAGGGAGGTTCTCCTTCCCCTCTACACTGCACTAGTGAGGCTCCATCTGGAGTAGTGTGTCCAGTTCACAACCTCCCTGGGCAGCCTGTGCCAGTGCTCCGTCAACCTCAGAGGGAAGAAGTTCTTCCTCATCTTCAGATGGAACTTCCTATGCTTCAGTTTGTACCCATTGCCCCTTGTCCTGTCGCTGGGCACCACTGAGAAGAGTTTGGCCCCATCCTCCTGACACCCACCCTTCAGATATTTATAAGCATTTACAAGTCCCCTCGCAGCCTTCTCTTCTTCAGGGCTGAACAAGCCCAGCTCCCTCAGCCTCTCCTCGTAGGAGAGATGCTCCAGCCCCCTCATCATTTTTGTAAGCCCTCTGCTGGGACTCTCTCCAGTAGCTCCTCTTCTTTCTTGAACTGGGGAGCCCAGAACTGGACACACTACTCCAGATGGAGCCTCACTAGTGCAGTGTAGAGGGGAAGGAGAACCCCCCTCGACCTACTGGCCACACTCTTCTTGATGCACCCCAGGATCCCATTGGCCTTCTTGGCAGCCAGGGCACACTGCTGGCTCATGGTCAACCTGTCGTCCACCAGGACACCCAGGTCCCTCTCCGCAGAGCTGCTCTCCA
>Ga0065711_1041121_pt1 | contig 16397 bp, 12 predicted proteins | sample Hoacrofraction12_FD_59098 | JGI IMG/M metagenome (GOLD analysis project Ga0065711, IMG submission 59098) | Hoatzin crop microbial communities from Cojedes, Venezuela - Epithelial fraction 12 v2 (version 2) | ecosystem: Host-associated > Birds > Digestive system > Esophagus > Crop | place...
CCTCTCCTCTCCTCTCCTCTCCTCTCCTCTCCTCTCCGTACTGTCCTGAAAAGTTTATGGGAAAAAAAAATTTTACAACTTCAGCCATAAATATGCAGATTAACTTTTCACCTTACTACAGTTTTCTGCAGTAGTGTAACTTGTTAAAAAAGTATGAACATGAAGAGTGTTCTAGAAGGCAACATTAAAAGCTTTCTCGGAGTGGAACTGGAGGGACCTTGTACTAGATGGTGGCCAGGGGAAAAACTGGTGTAGCTAAGAGCAAAAACAGAGTGACCTCAAAACCAAACATCCAGAGAACGGTCAGCTCTGAGAATAAAATCCTTTCAAAGAAAGACACTGCATTTGAAATGAAGATGGTTCTGTAAAGCAATGTACAAATTGTTAAAATACACAGAATATTAATTTTCTTTCCTCATAGAAGAAGAGAACTGTTGACTCAATAAGTCATAAAATGGCACAGGAATCTATTTTACTGGTCTCTTAAACCATTTATAGCTGAATCACTACTTCATTTCCATGGGTATGAACCAAAAAGTTGCGCAGTAGATAAACTGCATCACTGTACAAGATAGCTCCTGTGGAGTCACAGCAGCTTCTCCTGATTTTTCAAACAAGATAGGGGCGTATATTTTCAGTTCCTACTTTGTTCCAGACATTGTCCCATTTTCATTGCTATGACCTTTCAGTGAATTTAAGGAGAGTATTAAATGGAAAGACTTCACATTTCCCACATATGTTTTGATCTCTCATTATTTCCCCTTGTTTGTTTGTTTCATATGCTCCACTGATATTAAGTGAAGGTAACCTTCGCAAGCTTTTCAGCATTCTGTTTGCCAAGACTCTGCAGAAATATAGCAATTTCATAATAGTATTTTGAATAAGAATCTGATTTCCTTTCTATCTGTCTAAAAGAAATAATTTCAGATAAATGACTTTATCTTAATACTATTGTGTAACAGCCATTGGAAGATGGGACACTAAAAAATTTTGGTTATTTTTTGCTACACATTACATCTTCACAAAGAGTCCTTATGTTCAGTTTTCTTACAGAAGCATATAGTTTTTGAGCACTGAAGAGTAATCATAAATTAACATTAGAATGAGGCAAAATAGCTTTCTGAAGATATTGTTGAGAACAGTAGTCTCAATAAACTATTAAAACAAACCCCATGGAATTAGCTAAATCTGAGAAATCTGGCATCATGACAAGTGAATTTACAAACATCCAAAACAGTCAGGGGTCTTTATACTTTGTAGTCCTCCACACTTTCATCGCATATGTTGTCTTAACATTAAGATGTAATGTGCAAGTGTTTGAAAATACAAGAATCAAACTATTTTCCTTAGAGATTAGAAGATGTTATAATACTTGTGATGAAAGATGGAATGAAGATGATCAGTACAGTGTTACAGTCTAAAAATCTAATCTGCGGGGAGAAAGACTACAGCAGCTTTCAAGGTTTAGCTATCACATGCATTGTGGAGTAGCCTATCACATTTATTTTTAGAAATTAATGTAATATTTCCTGATAACAGTAAACATTTAATTTTAATACAGTGTTCTAATATAGTGTAAGAGGACTTTAGAGTTTTATATGCAGTCTATTAAGAACATTGCTTTGGTGGTTTGAGCTGTGGTTAGGTATGATAAATGAAACACAATTCTATTGTTGTAACGTTTCCACATTTTGCCCCTTGGAGAAGCATAATAGTACAAGCTGAGGTTTGTTTTTTTTTTAATTTTGCAAGTGTGAATTTATTTTCTGCTGACTGACAAAGCAATTCAAATGTCAAGCAAATGGAACTGCATTTCAGAAGTACAAATACAGATAGATGTGCTAGCAGCTTAAATGAAACTATTCATGACATTTTGCAGCCCAGTAAGCTTAATAACAGCCATTAAAGATCCTTAAGATTTTTTTCTAAGGTAGTAAGTTAGCATTTACACAACAGGATTACTTTCAAGACAGTTGTGACTAACGCTTATGCAGCTAACAACTCCATTAGTAAGACATCAGTAATTCTTAACACCTTAACATGAAACAAGGGGGTGCTTAAAATGAAAAGGCTTGATCTTTTTCCTTTGTAACTCAAAAATTACATGGATTCGGGAAAGTTAATTTCTTTTCTGTTAGAAGGATGTTTTCTAATTGGAATTTTCTTGTAAAAAATAAAATGTCAAGTATGTTTTACCAAATATTTTATCACTGCTGTAGTATATATAGACATTTCTTCTATAGATCTAGGAAACTTTCACATAATTTCAGTGTGAGAATCAGAAAGATGGCCTCCTTTTACATAATCTAAAATCATTGAGATTTTACAGATTTGACACACCAACAAACAGTAAAAGACAGGAGATCTAAGCAGCAAAACCTAAGTGTTAATGAAAGGAAAAGTGAAAGAATTTTCACTCGAAGTAAATATCTAACAGAAGTTGTAGGAATAGAAAGTGAGAAATGAGAAGAGTTTTGTTATTTTTATTGCTCACAATTTTTTTTTCTCATTACATACGATCTCTTTTCTTTAAGAATAATATCCTGAAAGTCACTTTTTGAGGTGCCTTTCACATTCATAGCCTTTGTGAGTCAATAAAGCTTTGTAAAGGTTCTTCTCTATTTCTTTATGTGAAGAAGCATGTGAATTAAAACATTCTTTGAGGATGAAGGTGGAAGAAAAGAGGAAACATAGGATGAATTCGGAGTCCTTCATTCAGTTTAATTTGTTACAGACTTTTTAGCTGGTGCTAAACACCTTAATATTGACAGGTGAATTAAACAATCTGTCTGTAAAGGGCCCCTTTTAAGTCTCCTTTCTTAGCCATGTGAAATATATTTCCTTTTACATGGCTAGTCATACAGTAGCTAGGAGCTTATTAACATCTGCAGCATTTCAGAGAAAATAGTTTAACTGGAAGAGTGAATCATAAGTGACAGATTCCTGAAAATCACCTGTGACTTCTTCCTTAAATTATTCACAGATATATTTAGCAGGCAAGTAACTTTTTTTTTCCCCTTGTTTTTAATACACATATCATAATATTTCAGCTGGGAATCCCTTGACTTTCATTTCACTCATTCCTATTCCATTAATTTCATTCATTAATTTTGTTTCATTTCCTTCCTGGTATCTTATCTGCTAGGTTGTTTTTTTTCCGAGTGTGGTTGGCAACCACCTTTGAGATTTTCCTCCACCTTCTCAGAAATGAGAAGTGTGATCACTTGATTATCTTGTATTTCTCACTTCTCTGTGCAAATCTGTACAGAGCCACGTAACGATCCTCTGCTTAAATCACCGTTAGACTGAAAATACAGGAGCACAGTAGTTAGCTCAGCAGGAGTTATTGAAATCAGATGCGTGGGCTGAATCAAGATTGTAGGCTTTGTGTAGAGGCTAATAGTGGAAATACAGCTGCTGAATATACTCAAGCCTATCACCTGACTATGCTTCCATATTCTTTAAGGTGTTATTTGGTTTCTTCAGAAATAATTTTGGATGAAGAAAGTGCAATCAGTGGAATGATTAGTATAAATGTCTTAACAGAAAAATCTAGGACAGATACACAGGTTCTGCCAAGACAGGTGCTTGAACCCTCATTTTGATTTTTTTTCCCTTTCTTTCCCTCTCATGTCCGTTTCCCAGATGTCTGGTGGCAGGAGCTGCTTTCAGCATGAGAATCAGGCTGCTACCAATGTCTTGTAGAAAGACCAAAAGTGGAGTCATGGATCCACATACTAGAATCTGGGCCAAAACTTCCTACACAAGAGGAGCAAGACCCTGAGGAGTGGAGCAAGTGCTCCTGCTGTGCTTCACAGGTTGACCTGGTTCTCTGTCCTGCTTCAGTTCTGTGAGTGTGCAATAACCCTTTCCTGTTAAATGGAAACAATCATCTCCTCAGCCCATGTGCTCGGAGAGGTTCAGTTACTACATACACTGATGTGATGTGTAGATGGCTGAAATATGAGAAGGACACAGAAATTTGCAGAAATATTCAATATAACACAGCAGCAGGAACAGATATTAAGAGGGGGAGATTTCTATAACAATTAGAGCAATTCTAATGATATATTTGTATATATCTCTTCATAAAACATAGATATATTCTTTATACTGCTTTCAGTAATATTAATTTAATTTTAAAACAAAGGAAAAAAATCATCCTAAAAACAAGTAAATGACTACACATCAGTCTGCAATCCTGTGGTTGGCAAAGAGAGGAGGATCACTAACTAGCCTAGCCTTGGCCATTAAGAATGAGCTGGATAAGACTCCTTCCCCAACATGATCATTTTTGGGGATGGATAAATTTTAGGGAAGGTCTTTTCTGGTGTCTGTTCTAGAAATGAACAATGTTGTCACTAAATAAAAAGTTTATTGGTCAGGCAGGTGCTGGCTGAGAACATACACTACCGTTAGCCGGCTCTGAATGCCTCACACCAGGTCTGTATGAAGTCACTGCCTCCATCCTGCATGCCTAGTAGGCTATCATCTCTCTGAAGCATCTTGTGAAATTGCCCTTCCCCTTCAAGGCCAATGTTTGTCTCTAGGCCAGTGCTTCTGAATGTTTAAGGCATTACTTTGATCTTTTTTGAAGCATCCCATTGATCAACAGTACACCAATAACTGTGAGAATCAGACTGCACAGTCTAGGGTGCTCTTTATACTACGTTGAGTTATTGTCAGAGCTCGGAGAAATCATTAGATCATTAACCTGTTTTCACAGTGTATCACAAGCATTATATTTCACTCAGTTATCCCCCTAATAGATTTCTGAGATTAAACATTGCTAAAAGGCAATGATTCTTTTCAAGGAAGCCCCACTGTTCGAACTGTAAAGATCTTTTTAATAGAGATAGCCTCTGCATGGTCCTATTCAGCTGTTCAGTTAGGAAGAAACTTTTCACACCATGGATCAGAAGTTCTAGTTCACACAGAGGATGCAGCCATAGATGCTAACTGAAACCTGAAAGGATGTTAATAAGCTCACATATTTTTAAACTGTCATTGGTTTTCTTGCAAAGAATATATTCTAACTCAATTAGAAGTTACAAAAATTATTACTATTGAGTATTTTCTCTGTTATGTGGAATATCCTGTTCAATTGTCATAGTAGTTTCTTTGGCTGCTAAAGTATAAGCAGCTGAAACTTCTGTTATTGTTACTAAGAGAAACTGAGACATAGCTTCTTTTCATTCTCTGTTGCAACAACTTAAATATAGGCTAAATAAGCTGTAATCATTTTTATCTCGAGCCGCTCTGGTAGCAACCAGGTGATGTTAAACCATATGTTCACAGTTAGGACGTTCAGGAAGGGAGCTGCCTCTATCAGCAGTTTGTACTTTAGCTACACTTTTGCTGTATTTTGTCACCTTGCTGGGTGAATGGAATGAATGTAAAGAAGCGTCATCTGCAGACAGTGAACAGCTGACTAAGCGTTAAGTTTAATGAGAGCATTGAGAGCTACCAGGAGCTGTTGGAAGGGGAAAATAGCACAGATGAACCCAGCCACTTACCTCAAAGCTAACTATGACAGTAGATTGGAAACAAAGTTAGGAAACAGCTAGGCTGTATACCTTTAAAAAGAAGCAAAAAAGGAAAAGACTGAGTGATTTAGTCTAAGGACCTGACAGACAAGATGAATGGCTTTTCTTTCTGTATGGCTTTCACAGAGGAGAAAATCATGACATGGGTGAAGATGAATTCTGTATTTGTGGTTATAAATATAGCTTTCTCTTAAAAAGTACTCAGCTAAGGCTAGAATCCTAATTCTGTCATTTTTATTGCAGTCATTAAAAAAGAGGTGGTTTCCAGTTTGCTCTTCCTCTCGATGTCCTTCCCTCTGTCTTCTCTGAAAACTCTGTCATGTGGAACGCTACTGCTGAGCCATGGGAGTAACTGTGCAGACTACTGCCATTTGTGTTAATGAAGTTACAGAGGTTTTTGAGATAATTAATTTGGGGTTATCTTACTTCAAGTATGAGAAAGAGTAGGTGTGCTGATGAATGTAAGCTTCCTCCTATATTACCTTGGTGTGCTCTTTCCAAATGGTTTCTGTCCTGTCTGTTTTCATCCTTAGTTCTTATCCCAGGATCCTTCTCTTTGTCTGTGTAATCACCAGGCTTTGGGTATCTCATTTCACCTCCTATAACTTCTTGTCCATTTTTTATTTACCCACATAGGTTAGTTTGAACATTTGCATATTTGACACATTTCCCTTGTCCCTCATTCCAGACAAGCTTTCCCTAAAATTTCTCATGCAATTGTTCACTGATAGTCCTTGCTCATTACTTCTGTGCTCCTTATTCTGGTCTCATTAAACAAACATTTCCTTTGCTTCCCTGCAGGATTTAATACCTAGGTTCTTTGCACAGCCAGTCCAGTCCAGCTCTCAGCACTGTCTTTTTTTTTTCCCACTGATGGCTTCTGTTGTAGTCTAAGATGTTTTCATCAGTTTACCCTTGTCCTCTTTGCAGTTATTAATCCAGACACCTTTTCTGGCATGTTCCTTAGGCCTGAAAGAAGAAAGTGCCTTTATGCTTTGTTAAGGTATTTAGACTATTCAGAAAATGTGGCATTCTGGTGCTGCAAGGGAGATTCTAATTGGTTCTGTCCTTGAGCATGTATTGCCTGTAATGTGTGTAGGGGGATAGTGTGAAATATGGATAAATGCTAGATAAATTTATCAAACCAGCAGTCTTCTGCTTTTTCATTCTTCTCCATGCAGTCTGATACTAGCTCTGACAATGGGAAGTGGGGAGGAAATGTTAAGTTCTTGTCTGTAATCAAAGTGAGGCAGAATAGATATATTGTAGTTTCTGTGTAGAACGTTTCATTTCAGTGGTATAATCTGGAAGGAAGAATTAAAATTCTGTTTCAAAGTTATTTATAATAATGACATTATTTCATGGTAAAAAAGTTGTTTGATAGTGACTATGTTCAATAGATTTTTCTGAGTTTCCAGTTCCTTGGGTTTGTGTTTTCCTTTCTGTTTCCTGTTAATCTTAGTATTGCGATCTGTAAATTTATAATACCCAGAACACTTGATTTTTTTTTTTTTTTTAGTAGTATCGTACTGGTGCCAACTTGTAAGCAAGAAGTGTTAAGGCAAATTCTCACTATGTTATTTTCAGCGAAGTGTATAGCATACATTGTAACATAATTCTTACATGTTCTTTTTAATGTTTAGTTCATGAAAGGAATGGAAAGGTCTTTCTCATGGATTAGAAATGAAGAACAATATAAATGATTACCAAGACTGGCTACCTTAGAAGAGGTTGATGGAAGTCAGAGGGCAAAGTAACAAAAGGCACAAATAACTCGTAGAGACAAGAAGTTTTCCCTCTTTTCCAGGGATCATCTTTCTTCATATGATGAATCCACTCCAGGTTTACTCTTCTGCTAATGTAGTTTTGAGAGCACAACATAGATTAGGGTAAAAATGCAGATTTTTTTGGGGGGAAATACATTATGAGAAAGAGTTTCTATATTTTTTATAGAAAGAGGACCTTTGAGACAGACTGGAACAACATTTTAAATAAAACAAATAGAATTATTTTATTAATTTCCAATCAAGTGTTTCTGCAAGATAAATTGTTAACAGACAGTATTTACTGTTCCTTGATACCACTCCTTAAAATTTTACTATTGTTTGTTTTTCTTATTTCAATTTTCACAAATCAAATTTAACTGGAATCATAGAATCACTAAGGTTGGAAAAGACCTGTAAGGTCATCAGTTCCAACTGTCAGCCAGACACCACCATGCCTACTAAACCATATCCCGAAGTGCCACATCTACATATTTTTTTAACACCTCCAGGGAAGGTGGCTCAACCACCTCCCTGGGCAGCCTATTCCAATGTCTGACCACTCTTTCAGTAAAGAAATTTTTCCTAATATCTAATCTAAACCTCTCCTGATGCAACTTGAGGCCATTGCCTCTCATCCTATCGCTAGTTAGTTGGGAGAAGAGACCAACACCCTCCTCGCTAAGACCTCCTTTCAGGTAGTTGTACAGAGCAATTAGGTCATTTCTCAGCCTCCTCTTCTCCAAACTAAACAACCCCAGTTCCCTCAGCTGCTCCTCTTAAGACTTGCTCTCTAGACCCCTCATCATCTTCTTTGGGCATGCTCCAGCACCTCAATGTCCTTCTTGTACTGAGGGGCCCAAAACTGAACACAGTACTCGAGGTGCGGCCTCACCAGTGCCGAGCACAGGGGCACGATCAACTCCCTACTCCTGCTGGCCACACTATTCCTGATACAAGCCAGGATGCCGTTGGCCTTCTTGGCCACCTGGACACACTGCTGGCTCATCTTCAACTGGCTGTTGACCAACACCCCCACGTCCTTTTCCTCTGGGCAGCTTTCCATCCACTCCTCCTCAAGCCTGTAGCATTGCATGGGGTTGTTGTGACACAAGTGCAGGACACAGCACTTAGCCTTTTGCTGAAACCTCATATGACTGACCTCAGCCCATTGATTCAGCCTGTCCAGCTCCCTCTGCAGAGCCTTCCTACCCTTGAGCAGGTCGACACTTCCACCCAATTTGATGTCATCTGCAAATTTACTGAGGGAGCACTCAATCCCCTCATCCAGATCATTGATAAAGATGTTAAACAAGACCAGTCCCAAAACTGAGCACCACTCGCCACATCTCTCTGCATTTGGCCATCCAGCCGTTTTTTTTACCCAGTGAGGAGCACACCTGTCTAAGCAATGAGCTGCCAGCTTCTCTAGGAGAATGTTGTGGGAAACAGTGTCAAAGGCCTTACTAAAGTCCAGGTAGATAACATCCACAGCCTTTCCCTCATCCACTAAGCAGGTCATCTGCTTATAGGAGATCAGGCTGGTCAAGCAGGACCTGCCTTTCGTGAGCCTATGCTGGCTGGGGCTGATCCCCTTGTTGTCCTGCACATTAACTAATTTAATTTCAAATTGTTCTGAAGAACTTGGTTTTCATGGAATAATATACAAATGCTTTTCTTTTTGCACCCACTGACAATGGTAGCTCAGTTCAACCACACTAAAGTCAAGAGAAGGTTTTCTATAATATGCGAGGATTGTTTTTCATTGGATACTGTTTTGTGGGGCTGTTCAATGACTTGCTGCTGCTCTAATGCAGAAAGACATCCTTGAAGCTGAAGGCAAATAGTTAACGCATCTTTAAGTTACCTTTTAGATCCAGGGCTACTCTGCTGCCTGTGACATAACAGAAAATCTTGGGAACTCATTCTGTAATGCATGCCTTACACACCAACATGCTGTGCAAAAGCACTGGAGTCCCGCAGTACCTTTTTCACCCCCAGCCATGTTAGTGTCTCACCAGCTCTGCCTCTAGCCAGATTTTCAGATGCTTATTAGTGGGTTGCCTTGTGGCTGTTTTCCTCAGTCCCTGAACCAAGGGAATCCTCCCACAGCTAGAAATAAGACTTTGATAGCTACTCTGCCTCGTGGGTCTTTGGTAAAATGCTTAGGATAAGTTCAGCTCCTGAAGCAGAATTCAATAAATCTAGCTATTTTTCAAAAAATGACATTTTTTTGTGAGAGGTTATAAAGCTCTTGCAGTTCAGTTAGTGTTCACCTGTCACAAATATATATCAATGTCAAGTAATCTAGTGGATATAGCCTCCATATTATGAATTACTGATAATTGAGGTCTGTGCAGAAGTCATGATTCTTTTTCAGAGGAGAAACAGCAAAGGCTTTAATGAATAGCGGCACAAAGTCTCAGTTCCGAATTACTTCAGGCTTTGCATGCAATATATCTTGGTGCAGCCAAGTCTTCATGATTATTATAGCTGAAAAATGATCCTGAGGTTGATGTGGATATGCAACTCATAGCACCTCAGCCAGGATACACGACCAAATCTATTGATTCAGTGTAGATATAGCCCTTGGTATGAAATGTGTGCTGTCTTCAAGGTGTTGTGTAGAAAGAAAAAATTGTCTTCTTTGATACTTTAAATGAGGATAAAACTGGCATGAAATCACTTGGTTTTAAGAAATCAGTTAATTTACAGAGACCTGGTCAATCTACATAGAATCATAGAATCATTCAGGTTGGAAAAGACATTTAAGATTATCAAGTCCTACCATGAACCTAATACGGCCAAGTCCACCACTGAACCATATCCTGAAATGCCACATCTACAAGTCTTTAAATAACTCCAGGGGCAGTGACTCAACCACTTCCCTGGGCAGCCTATTCCAATGTCTGACCACTCCTTCAATAAGAAATTTTTCCTGACATCCAGTCTAAACCTCCCCTGATGCAACATGAGGCCATTGCCTCTCATCCTATAACTTGTTACTTTGGATAAGAGACCAACACTCACCTCGTTAAAACCTCCTTTCAGGTAGCTGTAGAGAGCAATAAGGTCACCCCTCAACCTCCTCTTCTCCAGACTAAACCACCTTGGATCCCTCAGCCGCTCCTCATAAGAGTTGCTCTCTACACCCTGCACCAGCTTCATTGATCTTTTTTGGACACTCTGCAGCACCTCAATGTCTTTCTTGTAGTGGGGGGCCCAAAACTGAACACAGTTATTTGAGGTGAGGCCTCACCAGTGCCGTGTACAAAGGGACAATCACCTCCCTAGTTCTGCTGGCCACACTACTCCTGATAAAAGTCAGGATGCTATTGGCCTGCTTGACCACCTGGACATGCTATAGGCTCATAGTCAGTCAGCTGTTGACCAATACCTCCAGGTCCTTTTCCTCCAGGCAGCTTTCCAGCCATTCTTCCCCAAGCCTGTAGCGTTGCATGGGGTTGTTGTGACCCAAGTGCAGGACCCGACACCCAGCCTTGTCGAAACTTGGGCTTCAGCCCATCAGCCCAGCCTGTCCAGATCCCCTCTCTAGAGCCTTTCTACCCTCAAGTAGATGAACGCTTCCACCCAACTTGGTGTCGTCTGCAAACTTACTGAGGGAGCACTGTATCCCCTGAACTAGATCATTGATAAAAATGCTAAACAGAACTGGCCCCAATACTGAGCCCTGGAAAACACCATTTGTGACCAGCTGCCAACTGGATTTAACTATATTCACTACCACTCTTTGGGAGCAGCCATCCAGTCAGTTTTCTACCCAGAGAAGTGTACACCCATCAAGCCATGACCAGCCAGTTTCTCTGGGAGTATTCTGTGGGAAATGGTGTCAAAGGCTTTACCATAGTCCAGATAAACAACACCCACAGCCTTTCTCTCATCTATTAAGCAGGTATCCTAGTTTTGGCTGGGATAGAGTTAATTCTCTACAAGAAGCTGGGAGGGGACACTGCCAGAACAGCTGCCCCAAACCAACCAAAGGGATATTTGACACCTTATAACATCATGCTCAGTATGTAAACTGGGAGAGTTTGCTGAGTGCAGGGATCACTGCTCTGGAACAGGCTGGACAAAGGGTTTTGGGTGGTGAACGATTGCACTGTGCATCACTCATTTTGTATTTGCTTTTATTAGTATTACTGTTTTTATTTTTCTCTTCTTTTATTGTCCTGTTAAAGGGCCTTTACCCCAACCCACTAGTTTTACCTTTTTTCTTCCGAGTGTCCTTCGGATCCCACCAGGGGCTGGAGGAGGAGTGAGCGAGTGGCTGAGTGGTACTTAGTTGCCAGCTGGGGCTAAACCATGACAGCGGGTGAATTTGTGATAGAATTTCAGGTTAGACAAGTAGGACCTGCCTTTCATAAATCCATACTGACTGGGCATGATCACCTGGTTGTCCTGTACTTGCTGTCTGATGGCACTAAAGATGATCTGCTCCATAACCTTCCCCGGCACCAAGGTCAGACTGACAGGTCTGTAGTTTCCCGGATCCTCCTTCCAGCTCTTCTTGTAGATGGGCATCACAGCTGCTAGCCTCCAGTCAACTGGGACCTCCTCAGGTAGCCAGGACTGATGATAAGTGATTGACAGTGGCTTGGTGAGCACTTCTACCAGCTCCCTCAGTACCCCTGCCTGGAATCCATCTTTCCCCATAGACTTGTGTGTCTAAGTGGTGTAGCAGGTCACTAACCATTTCCCCTCAGAAATGGTTCATTCTGCTTCATTCTGTTCCCTATCCCTGCCTTCCTGTTCAGGGAGCTGGGTGCCCGGAGAACAGCTGGTCTTACTATTAAAGACTGAAGTAAAGAAGGCATTAAGCACCTCAACCTTTTCCTTATCCTTTGTCACTACCCTTCTCCCTGCATCCAATAAAGGATGGAGATTCTCCTTAGCCCTCCTTTTGTTGTTAATGTACTTATAGAAACATTTTTTATTGTCTTTTGCAGCAGTAGGCAGACAAAGCTCTTCTAATTTTCTCCCTTTGCAACCTCACAACGTCCTTGTAGTCCTCATGGGTTGCCTGCTCCTTCTTCCAAAGATCATAAGCTCTCTTTTTTTTCCTGAGTTCCAACCAAAGCTTTCTGTTCAGCCAGGTCAATCTTCTTCCCCACTGGCTCGTCTTTTGGCACATAGAGACAGTCTGCTCCTTTGTCTTCAGGATTTCCTTCCTGAAAAATGTCCAGCCTTCCTGGACTTCCTTTCCCTTCAGGACTGCCTCTCAAGGGACTTTGCCAACCAGTTTCCTAAACAAGCAGAAGTCTGCCCTCCGTGAGTCCAAAGTAGCAGTTCTACTAACTAACATCTAACTTCTAACTGAACGTGTTTTTACATCGTTTTTCATTTTTTTCTATCGTGTTCCATTAATCTATAGAATTACTTATTTGTAGAAATAAAATGTTTTTCAACAATTATTCTTAAATAGGATATCTATATCCTTCATATATACATATAAAACTTCTGTGAGAGAGACATATATAGAAATATGTAAAATTTCCTGACACGAACGTGTATTTTCATTGGCTATGCTATATACATCAAAGGAGAGAGTAGCTACTTATTGGCCATAGCTTTTTTTTTATTTACTTCAGTCATTGTTTAGTGATGGTTGACTATCAGTCCTACTTACTACTTGCTACTATTACTGCATAATTATTGTAACTATTAAATCTAATTTTAAGAAAATGTTTCTTATTATAAATAAGCTGTGAAGTGAATTCCTTAGCTCGAGCAAGTTGTGATACTTCATTGATTTCACTTGAGTGGAAGTGACTTTTGCAACTGAAAACCAAGCCTGTTCAGTTTCAATAAAACATACCTTAAAAGAAAGAACATGCCTGCTTAGACTGCCTAACACTTTGAGACACTATTGCTCCATGCATTTCTTTCAAGAGAATACTGAATAATATAAGCTAATATCAAAAAATACTTATTTGCAGAAAAAACTGTAAAGACAATTATATTAACTATGGACTTACTTTTATTTCATATTATAAGTAACTTCAAATTATGAAGTTATTTTTATCTAAAAAAACACAACCCAAATGTATCCTTTAATCTGTTGCTAAAAAAAAAAAAAAGAGCAGAAAAATAATTTCTCCCTGTTTTCCTTCTGCATAATGCTATAGTCTGCTACACATGGCCTAGTAATTAAGTTTTGCTTGCAGGTGTCAAGAAGGAAGGCTCTAATATTGGGTGAGTTGATGAGGACAGGCTGCTTTAACTGTCTATGTGCTATGTGCAAAGCAGGCTGGCAGATCTGATCAGAAGCCCACAATATTAACTAGTTGAGGGGAAGAGATTGCTCTAAAGAGCAGGGTCTTGGCATAGTCAGGCTATAGAAAGAACAGAGAGTCTTCTAGAAATCCAGTGGTCTGTGGGGATAAAAGACAGGATGTAGTATATGAGGATTACAGAAGGGTGATTTTCAATTCCATTTCTTTTTTCTGTAGCATAAGACTGGAGATGTATGTTTTTAAAAAGGTTGTTCTTCCAATTTTTTGCAAGACCTCAGTCTACTTCCATGTGCTTTCTCATGATTTTGTGGTGTGTTGGCTCTGAGGATAAGATCCAGAGAGATCAATTACAAAGCTCCACCTCCTATTTCTGTCCCAGGAGTTTATTCTTAAACCTAACTTTCTGTAGGTTCTTCATGTTTGTCTTTAGTCTCTTGTCTTATATTGCTTGATCTGTAACATGACATTGTATTCTCTGTTGTTATTCCTCTCTTGTGAACTGGAAATTTATTCTCTGGAGTGAAACAACAGGTATGGTTTTTCAAGATGAGTTTGACTTGTAGCTGCTAACAGAACATTTACCTCTTCCTCCGCTCCCTTTTAAAAAGAAACAAAAAAGTTTGGTTAAAAAGAGCTGTGAACTTGAAAGGTTTGTCATCTATAAATAAAAAGGGACTGACAATACCTTTTGTATTTACTAACAGTAGTGGTGCAATTTCTCAACCTTGTGTGGCTGTGCTTTTGTTCCCTATGACAACGACAGAAGACTTGAACTCTGCATGGATTGCAGGGCTGAGCCTCATCTATTTCAGTGGGACCGTGTGCAGTATTAGGGATCTGTCTTCATAAAAATGTGTTACAGAACTGAAATCATAAACTGAGTATAAATCCGGTTGAAAGATCCAAGCAGAGGCTTCATTCAGCACCCTTTGTAATGATACTGTTACTGCTATTAGCTGCTTTCCTGCCCTCTTAGGTAAGTATTCAATATTCTGTCACTAATTATAGCGACAGCCCTCCACTTCAAATGGCTGATGTTTGAGTAATTCTGCTGCATGCAGCTCTGCCACCCCCCTGCACAGGCAGGCTCTGGCCCTATGCTTCCTCAAGCCCTGCTCACAGAGAAGTCTGCAAAGGATGGCCATGAGGAGTTCAGCATCTCTCTCACCTGTGAAACCACATCTAGGGTCGTGTGTTTAGCTTTGGACTGCCCAGTACAAGAAAAGACAGTAATGTTCTGGAGTGTGTCAAGCAGAGGGCCACCAAGATGGTTAAGGGGGCTGGAGCACAGGACATGAAAGTAGACACTGAGATAAATGGGCTTGCTCAGTTTCAAAGACAGAAGGTGGAGAGGGGATTTTAAGTCTGACTACAACCACCTCTTGGGACCACATGTTGAAGATGGGGTCAGACTTTTTGTGGGGTGCACAGTAGAAGGATGAGAAGCCACAAACACAGGTTGCAACGTGGGAAATGCCTGCTTGATGTAAGGAAAAAATTTTTTGCCATGAGGATGTTCAAACACTGGAACAGGTGCCTCAGGGGATTGTGGGATCTTCAGAACCCAATTGAGCGTGACCCTGAGCCACCTGCTGTAACTACACTTGCTTTTAGCAGAGGTTTGGGCAACATGATGTCTGGAGGTGCCTTCCAACCTTTGGGACTCTGATTCCATTCCCTTTCTTGGAAAAATATGACACCCCAGAGATTCTCTCTCAGTGGAACCAAATTACAAATAGCATTATTCTTGAAAGGAAGAACTCTGAAGAGCTAAAATTAGAAAAGGATTCTGACTTATTTAATAAATTGTGGATTTTGTGAAGGTTTTTTAGCCTCAATAGTTTGCTTGGACAAAAGGGACACAATTTTAAAAGTGAATGTTTGTCAATTCCAAACGCATTGAATATTTACTATTTTTAAAACTCCTGCAATTTTTACTAACAGTAACATGTAATAAAAGCAAACTGCAATCTGTAACCTTCCTACAGGGTGAAAATATTGTGGTTTTCTTCAAGAAGCAGCTTTTGTATCAGTCTCCACAAGCTCCTTATATTTTTATATCAACTGAATTTATTTTTCAGTTCTTTACTTACTATGCATAAACTTTAGTTTTGCAAGGGATGAGTTTACATTTATGTAGGGAAAATCGTGTGAATGGATAGATTTTTTCATAGCTTATACTCCAAGAATGATGATGAAAGGAAAGAACTTAACATCAATTACGTGGATAGAGAGAAATAGCCACTAGCAGTCTCTCATATAAAGGAAACCATTTGCTACAAATATAAATATACTTCTGAAAACATAATGTAATCCATTGCGGATCTGCATTGTATGGAACACAGCTTTCAGGAAATATTTTTTTTTATTATTGGAAGTGTTTATGAGTACTACAGTAAGTAATGCAGAAATATTACATTTCAGTGAACAAACTCATAAATGAGAGATCTTCAGAATTTTGTCTCGCGGTACTTCACAACATTCTCATTAACAATACTAGGAAATCAAGGAACAGTCACTTTCTTGGGACGGGGACCGTAGACTATAGAAAACATTAAAAAAATAACAGCTTTTGCACAATTATCCGGGCTGCAATGTTTTGAATGTCTCATGTCAAGTGCAATGATTTACTGAACAAATATTTACACTTTATTTAGGGCTACAAGGATGGTGAGGGGACTGGAACATTTCTCCTGCGAGGAGAGGCTGAGGGAACTGGACTTGTTCAGCCTGAAGAAGAGAAGGCTGCGAGGGGACCTAATATATACTTACAAATATCTGAAGGGTGGGTGTCAGGAGGATGGGGCCAAGCTCTTTTCAGTAGTGCCCAGCGA